>ERZ786685.26-NODE-26-length-53729-cov-9.499832_pt1 | contig 53729 bp, 64 predicted proteins | sample MGYA00433075_ERZ786685 | MGnify/ENA primary metagenome ERZ786685 (study PRJEB29978, sample SAMEA3491273) | human gut metagenome | biome: ENVO:mammalia-associated habitat; material: ENVO:feces | place: Bangladesh | collected 2010-04-07 ...
TGGGAGTGGTTTAAATGATGAGCATGAGTGGTTTAGTGAGTAGTATTAAAATATTAAAGCTTTCAGAACGCCCCCTTGTCTATTTTAAGCTGAATAATCAGTCATGTCTTATTGCCTCACACTCACTATCTTTTTTGGCAGATGTTGAGAACGGAATGCGAGTCGTAGTGGCTGGTGACTACAATAGTAGAAAACAATTCATTATTAAAAAATATGCAGTTGTCGGCAAAACTAGTATCATGTTAGAATTTGAATCAAGTAGGTTCCAACGAAAGAAGGTATGAAATGAAGGCTGGCGAATTACTGCAACAATTAACTGCAAATCCTTTTCACGAGGAATACAAAGGTATCTACACTCAGATAGGCAGCACATTAATACCACTGACTACTGCTAAGCCTGATGACGAAGGAAACCTAATATTTTTTCGCCAGAACAGAAAGGCTCCAATGAGCACTAAAACCTTATTCTCTATTTTGCTTCTTCATAAGAATAAGCAGATATTCTGCTGGAATAATCGAAAGATCGCAATATATAGCTACCGTGTTAATCGCGGGAAAATCATAGTGTAAAAAAGACCTTAGCTGAGCTAGGGTCTAGCCTATATAATCCTATGTTTTTCTCTAGTGTTCTTATCAATGTAATAAATTGAAGTCACCGAATAACTTTTTCTAAATGACTTTGACCGTCCTTTATTGCTCCTTAAATTAATTAGAGAATTTGGAACTGAATATCCATTTTCAGTATATAAACAAGTCATGGCAAAAATCTCTCTATTAGTTCTGAGTCCATAATCAAATTGTAAATTCACGAAGTTTCCTCGTTCACATACCCTTATTTTATCAGTCAATAACAAATCAATTTGATCTAAACAAAATTGTTTCTGCAATATTTTATTTTTATCTTCACTAAATATTACGGCTTTTTCAACAACCTTGTGTCTTTTCAGGTCATCTACAAATCGCTTAGATCCCCTAGTGTAAGAGATACCGCATAAATGGCAAAAATGTTGCTTCTTAAAAGCAATTTCTAAAACTTTCTCTCGATTTCCACATTGATATTCAAAAGATACTCGTTTTTCTAAAAAGTGTTTCTCAAAAAAATTCCACGCAGTTAACCATGATTTATAAGGTAATTTCATTTCACACAAAAGCTGGGGAATTATCCCCAGCCCTTTCTGATTTTAATGTTGTCGCCCAACTGCACCTGAAAAGTGGTGCATCTAGTTTTTCTGTTGCTAGCCAACCATTACGAGACACTGCGAAAACAGCTCGTAAAACGATTTTTTAGATGTCAGAAAACATCTTCTTGGAAAGACAGAGAAGTTTTCAGCAGACCCTCTGTTCACAATTAATATAACATTAGCTAAATAAATTAGCAACAACCCTACTCTAAAATTCATTAATAAAACGGCTATCTAACAAGAATCAGGAATAACCAGAACGAACTGGTAGCGTATAATCAAGTGTGAGCATAATTGTTAACACAAAGTTAAATAACAAAATGAGAATTTATGTACCCCGCAGGCCTCGAACCCGCATCTTCCGATATGAACCGGAGTATTCTACCAATTGAACTAAGGGTACTTTAAATGAGTATTATTATTTTTTAAACGTGTTACAATAAAGAAATAGAACGTCAGATCTTCCCCACAGTCCACTTCCCCAAGTAACTGTATCTGACGTTCTTTTTAGAGTGATATGATTTCTACTATTAATTTAGTCCTATCTGTTCGAATTTGCAATTGGAACGGTCGTTATTTTAATATCAAAATAAAGAACCTAACTAATTAATTTCCGTTAGGCCAAAAACAATATTGTTAGTAATGATAACTAGGAAGTGTTTCTTTTGAAGCTTACTGAATCTTTGTATAAATTCTATATTTTAGTAAAAGACGATTTGCCTTACATATTCATATTCCTGCTATTTCTAATTGCTGGCAGTGTTGCCTACGGCCGATTTATTTTTATCACGAAAGACGACGATGATAAAAAAACGTAGCGTGTGGACAAAAAAAGGCACCCGTCAGATCGAGTGCCTATGGAGAAAATGAAAAAAATGTTTAGGTTGTTGGTACGTAAAGTATACAATGAAACGGTTGCACGTGCAATAAAAAACCTTAGCTCTCGCTAGGGTCAAAATTATGATGGAGTTTGAAATGATGAGAGCCTGATTTTTCGGGCTTTTTATATTTTATTTTTCATTTAAAAACAGTTTAATTTGAAATGATGAAAATATAAAAATAAACCCTCCACAACCAACTAAGGCTGTAGAGGGTGTTTACTTTACTTAATATCGTGATACCAGCGAGTTTTGTAAAAGTCTTGAGGATTAAACGTCTAAATACCAACGTGTTTCAGTTAAATCGTTAAATCCTCCTTTTGTATCGCCTTTCGGATCGTTCGTGCTACGAATCATAATAATAATCGAATGTCCTGTAACATCTTTCTGATTGAATTCAATCTGGAATCCTGCAGTATCATTACGATTATAAACCTTTGCAGCGTCTGCTCGCGGCAAGTCTTTCAACTTGATCCGTTTCAATTCTTTACCCGTTGTACGATCGAGAATAAAGGCATATTGATGTTTGTGAGTACGAGTACTCCATCCTTCTGCTTTAATCTTCCCAGCCATTGCGCCAAATCCATCAACGTGACCTTTACCGTTTCCGACTTCCATTACTGAATAGTTTTGCCCAGCACGATAAATGTCTGTTACTTCACTTGGGTTAGGGGCTGGTAATGTTGTATAGCCGTTGTCCGTAATACCTGTCAAGTCTATGTTACCATCTAGACCACCGCCAATATAGGTGGAAGTGAATTGATAGATGCCAACACCATCCATACTAGGAAATACGGACCACACTGGATAAGGAGTAACGTTGTAATTCGGATAGGCAGCCATCCATAAAGAGTCAGGGAATTCAGCTAAGATTTGCTGATAGTAGACATTCGCTAATGTGAAGGGCTTGTAACTGTAATACATCGGAGTATATCCGGCATCACGAATCCGCCTCATTCCATATAATATGGTATCTGTATTAGCTTGCTTATTTGAACTTGCTCCATGCTCAAAATCTAGCGCCACGATTGATCCACGTGGAGTTTTGACTTTTGGCAAGAAATAATCCATCGTAGTCTTGGCGATTGACATACTACCCCAAGTGTCATACCAAATGTATGTGTGTGCACGTTTTCCCTGAGCTAAAGCTGAATTCACTTGGCTCTCATACGTCCACTGATTGTAGAGTCCACCAGCGTTGTATCCGCCAATCTGGCTAATACTGAATTTATCGTGAGCATAGCCAAATTTACCTTGTGCTCCTTGATAAACTGCCCAGTCAACCCCTTGATCACCTTTCGCCGCATCCACATTCACTGGGAAAATTGGCAATAAAAAAAGAGCCGCAATCAGGCTCATCACAAACTTATTCTTTTTCATTTCATTCCTCCTATTTTTTCGAATTGTATGCTGAGACACCTGTAACTACTCCTAAAAAAGTAGCTACAGCATTAATTGTTAGCACAGTCATATCCGCGCCACCCCAACCGTATCCTTTTCCAAGTGTGCCAACTAAAACAGATGCAGCTGGCAACACCGTGAGAACCGCCCATTTAATAATTTGGTAATACTTGTCCGGTAAAATCATTTCGAACCCCCCTATAATTTCGTTAAAAAATAGCCAATAATTGTGATGCCTAAACCGATCATGTACCCCCATGACCATTTGTTATTTGCTTTAATTTCTTTGATGTCATCAGCATTGTTGAGTGCAATAGAATATGCGTGATCCGCCACATCTTTCGCAGCATCCGCCTTCTCTCTCAATGCCTCGTAATTATCAAGTTTTGTTTCAATGCGCACTAAGCGCTCAATAACATCTTGTGCAGTATCATCTTTCAAAACTCCCCCGCCTTCCAACTAAATAATTAGCCCCGTTAAAAACGAGGCTAAATTGTTACTCTGCCAATTCTGGCAAATCCATATCTACTAGAATCTCTTTCACTTGCTCGCGAATTAGACCTGGTACTTGTTCAATCGTTTTCTTACCTTTAATAATTAAAGTCGCATACACTACAGCCATTTCTTCCACCTCCCTTCTGAGTAAATAAATAGCAATCCTAATCCGCAGTTTCTGCATCAAGGATTGCTTGCACTTCATTTCTAATTGTTTTTGGCACTTCTTCAATCGTCTTCAATCCCTTCCGGATCAAATTCACGTAAATATTCGCCATTTACATATCCCCCTTCGCCGCATCGGCAGGAATTAACATTTCGTACACTTCTGCCAAAGCCAACTGTGTATCAGTTAACTGAGTTTCTTGTTCTTTAGCTTTAATCTTCAACTCTTCATTCTGCTTTTGAATAGCTTGATTAAGTGTTTCTATTAATTCGAGCTTTTCGTTAAAGTTCTGGGTTACAACTTCTTCCCAAACATTTTTTGCAAAATTGAAAAACTGCGACTGCGGATTCTCTAAATTTTGAATAGGTTCGACTTCCACAAATGGAATAGAAGTTGGGAAATCATCTACTACCTCGTGTTCTTCATAACCTACTGGGTATAAGACCTTATAAATAGTTTTCATTTTTCTCCTCCTATAATTTATTTTTTGCATAATACATAGCGGAGCCTATGTAATACTTATTCGCATCAAGTCCCCACAGTGCGGTGACTTTACCCGAAGCATCTATAGTCAATGCTTTGTCATAAGTAATATCTACTTGAATTGAACCAGAGGGGATAATATCAGCTTCTAAAACGCCAATGAGGTTCCCACCAGAGGCAATATTTGTACTTCTACACTGGAAATTAAAATTGACTAAAACCCAATCTCCGTATCGTTTAAATCTAACTATTCCAGATTGAATAGAGGAATCTGTTTCGCTAGTATGATCAAATACAATTTCACCGTTTTGAGTAAGAACGTTGTTTCCGCCAACTTGAAGGCCATTGGCAAAGTTCTTAATTCCTAAAACTGTTTCATTCTCCGTCAGAGATATGAACCTGTTTTTCGTCCACTGTGCAATCGATTGAAAAACACGAAGCGGAGTCATCGTTTTAGTATTGTCTTCACCTGTTTCTGCCTCATCTTGAGTTGCTAAGTTTTCTACGTGATTGGCCGCGACTATGGACTTAATATGCTTGTTGGAGGAGACTTCGATATCTATTAGCAAGTCACTATAATCAACGTACACATTAGTATTAGTTACTCCGTCAGATAGCCCGCCATAAACGATCACTTGGAGGATGCCTTTTTCATCCAGATATCTAGAAAGCTTATTTACAGGGTCTAATGCGAAGGCTAGCCGTTTAATCTCGCCTGTAGTATTTTGTGGCGTCCCTGTAGTCCACCGAGAATTATCAAACCATAATTTACTAGCACACCAATTAGTCGCTTTACCTGCCTCAACACCTGTACCTTTCGCATACGTCCCTACTTCAAAATTAGTCACGATAGCGTCAAGCAAACTTAGTTGTTGTTCTGTAGTTGTTGCTTCTCGATCAATAAAGAAATCCTCACCCAATCGACGTTTAACAATCTCAAGCAAGTCATATTTTAGACAAAGTGAAGGTCTTAGGTCCGCTCCTGTTGCTGTTACAAATGCAGTATTCCCATCTTTTTCACTCAATGAGTTATATCGTGTCTGAGCCACCTCGGTCACAAAGTAAGAGGGTTTCTCTAATTTGTCTCCTACGAACGCTGCACCAGCCCAGTGTGGATTTTCTACATTGGAGTTAGTCACTTTATTCTTAAAATCGGTGATAATTGATATTTGGCCTTTTTCTTTCCCAATTATCTGATCGATCACGTTTGCGGAGGATTCTGCTTTCGTGAATACATCATTGTCATCAATCTTCTTATTTATTTCATCGATGCGAGCATTCAAATTCGTGTTAGCTGTCGTGATACTTTGTTCTAACTGAGTGATCTTACTTTGAGCTGTCGTAACGTCAGCAGTTATACTATCAATCAATGCTTTAGCTTCTGATTTAATAGTATTAATCGTTTGATGATACTCATCTATAATCTCGTTGAAACCTTGCCAGTAATAATCCTCTAATTCAGGCGTGTTCAAATCAATCGGGCTTCGCTTGATGTCAAAGGTAAAACGTCCAGCGGTATCTAATGAGCGTGAATCAGGCAATTCAATATAAATTGAACCAGTGACACGCCCGACATAGCCTAAAATATTGTCTTCTAAAACAATCGACACAATTCCGTTTATCGCATCTTCGATTATCGCATGATAAATGTGGCGGCCACCAACAAAATCTAAGCAAATTGGAACAATTGTTCCTTCGGACAACGTTTGATTAACATAATCCTTTTGCAGTTGAAAAAGCATTTTAGCAGTCCCTTTGTCATGGGACCAAAAAACCACTCCAGTAGGTATAGCAGTGGTTGCCTCGGCTTGGATCACAATTATTTCTTCACTTGTTTTGAACAATTAGATCACCGACCCCTTTGTTAAAATCAATCCTCTTTCAATTGTTCTAGTATTTGTTGTAGCGATATTTAAATCACTTGGGATTCTTCCGGTGCCGTTCCAAACCACTAACAGTTCGCTATTTGAAGACCCTTTAATACCAGATACATTTACCTCAGCCATCCCTACTGCGTACAAGCACATCAATTGATTAATGAAAGTTGTATCTGACCCAATAGTGGCTTTCGAACTTCCTCCAACATAAATAGATTTGTGATTGGCAATTGACTTTGTATTCTCTGCAAACTTACATTTTGCCAAACTCATGTATCCGCCTTGTTCTTGATACAGCGAATACCTCGTATTACCTATAGACGGTGCATTTCCTTGATCTATAAATTGGATCCCTCGTAATTGAAGGTACCCAGTGCAATACATAAACGACATTGACCGAACTTTAACTGGACAATCAGTTGTTGACGGATCAAGATTCGTCGTATCTTGGACCGATCTGATATAAATACCACCCGAATAAATATTACGGAAACGCACATCTTCAAGAAACGTACCATCTTCAACGAGGATAACGACTTGACTTGATGTGAGTAGTGGAATCGTGTTCACGGCGGCTTGGAGTGTCTTAAACGGTAACGCTTGCGACCCATCCGCTGTACTATTGTTGCCTCGCTCCGTTGAAACATAGATAGTAAGTGTACCTCCATATTCGCCGAGTATTTTATCAAGCTTTTTATTTATTTCTGAGATACTTACATTCTGATTTTCCAATTCTGATCGTGTTTCCGCCATGTCTTCATCATGCGTGAACTCCCCAGCGAGTAGTCTTCCCTGAAGTGTATCGAATTGTTGTGCTCGGTTATTTACCCGTGCGTCCACTACCTCATTTGGCGAATCACCGCCCGAATGCAGGACTAAATTGTCAATTCTCTTGTCAACGATGTCAATTTTCTGATTTTGGTCACGTGTAATACCATTCAAAATATCCACATTATCGTTGAACGTCTTTTTCCATTCTGATGAAATCCTATTTTTTATGAGTTTTAGTAATTCCACTAAATCACTCCTTTCCTAGCTAAATTTGCTAGTATTGATGTCATTGTTTTCTTTGTATTTGATAATGTGATTTCTGGTGGTTTATTAGGTAGTGCAGGATAGGTTTTTATTCCAACGATCTGAATGAATGTTTTAATGTTCAACGGTTCATAAATAAATGGTACGTGGTCACCTTTTTGAGGAGTGATACGCCATTTCAAAGTAACTGAACCACTTATTGAAGGATAATCTTGCAAGTCCTTTTTTAACCGCTCTGTCATATTCCCTGCTACCGTATATCGTTCGTCTTCCACAGGATCTTGAATCCTTATCCCCCATTTTTCAGACTCAGGAGACGTATAAGTGATTGGAGAAAAGTAATAGGTATCATCCTCTTTTTTCTTTCCGTATCCCTTAATTTGAGTTTTTAAAGAGTAGGTATCAATATCAAACTTTACGGAATCGGTATTGTATTTATAGCGTATTTGTTCTTGAATTTGGTTTCCAAAATCTGAACGAGAATAGAATGTCATGCGTTTATTATCGGGTACCATTACCACATCATAATCGCTCATTATTTCCTCAATTAGTTTGAGGTAATTCGCATTTCCGAAATTTTCCTGTTCTACTCTCCCGATTTTCCCTAGAGGATTTACTACTTCCCATTGAAAACCCATATCCCCGGTAGCACCGTTAAAGACATGTGTTAGTAATTCATTAATAGCTCGAGTTCCTGATATCGTATTGTATTGAAACCCATCTTGAACTGTATAGAAGATGTGCGTTGCTGTAACATTTTTAGTTATCATTGATCCTAATCCACTAAGTTCCATTGACTTAATTATGAATTCTTGACCATTAAATATAACTGAGTTTTCATAATCAATTAAGTAAAACGTATAGCCATTTATTTCAGTTCTTGAAACATTGAAACTGACTTCCCAAGTTTCATTCTGTTGCCAATTTTCAACAAAAGAATCCTTGTCATAATCAACAAGGATTTCTTTCTTTGTCTTTTCATAATTTTGAATGATGATATCTGTCACCGTATCACCTACTTGTACAAGAAACGGAAATCCCATGACGATTTCACGTTTGCCACATTTTGTATTTCTATCTCATTAATGCCAGGTGCTAGAGTGATTAATTCAAGATTGGTATTGATTCCACAATGAACCCCATTCGATTTAGGATAAACACGATCAATAGTGACTGTCTGCCCTAGATACGTTGAAAATTCGGGATAGTAGATAAAACTTTCATCTGTTGTACGATTGAAAATTCTAGCATTGCCCAGTGACTCACCTTGAAGAGTGATTTTCAATGCATGTTCTCTAGGATCAATCGCAAAGTCTCCAGCATTAAATACTTGAAAACGGCTTACATCAAAACTGTACTTATAATCCGCAGCTTCAAGATTTTGTGAAAACTGCCACTCATCGTCCAACGAAAATTCAGAGAGTGTGGTTGAAAGTGATTCTGAACAGCCAGAAGGGACATCGAAAGTAACTTCGATAGTTGAATAATCATTTTCTTCTTCCGCTAGTTCGAAATTTGACGGATTTACCTTAAACCGTTTTCCTGGACTTAATTCATGTGTTACATAAAATTGAAAACCCGGAAAAACAATTTGATGTAATTCTGTGATGATTAATTCTTTATCGTATTCATTTTTATAAAAAATATCGAATGTAAGAACCAATTCAAAAGGACGAAAAGAAGCATTGACTTCTCTACTTCCGTTCGCCCCCTCGAAATCTTCATATTTCACTTCGTAGATAGGCGCTTGTCTTTTTATTTCTTTGCAGATTATCTTTCCATTTTCTTGCGGATCAAACAATCTACCATTTTGGTTAAAAAGCAATTTGTAAAACAATTAGAAAGCACCTCCTGTTGTATACCCTAATTTGCTCAAATCTCCGCCTAAGAAATCATTAGCAGCTTTTCCAACCACATCAGTAGTGATACCGTTATCTTTTGATAAGATAGCTTTTAATATCCGCATCAGTTCACTGTGCTGCCGTTGTTGTTGTTTAATTAATGTTACTAACTCCGCAGTATTATCAGCAGAAGGAGTTTGAGAGACAGACTGCTTGTTATCCCCTGCCATGAAAGCTAGCGCTTGACCCATCAGTTCGATTGCGCGCGTTTTACGGGTTAGCGGAATAACCATTTCAGGTTTGTTTCCTTCACCCGCTCTGTAAAGTCCATCTTTGTTGATGAGACCGCCGTTAGCATACCCATGACCGCGACCGATGACGCTCAACATATTAGCACCATACCGATTTTTTGCATATCGAATAGCCGCTAGCATATTATCGAATCCATTCATGATATTTCCGTGCCCTGGAAAAGCATTCGCTGCAAATGTCCCTGGTTTAGTTTGAAGTAATCCTGTTGCATTACCATCAGCTAATCCATCGTTTCCACCAATCGCCGAAGGATTACCACCTGATTCTGTTTGAATCTGTGACATCCAAGCATTAACATATGCTTGAGTAGTTGGCAATCCGTTCATTTTTAGGGCTTTTTTGATATAAGGTCGCCAACGCTCTACTGACGCACCTCCAGGCGTTGGCAGGCCTCCTGCAACATCTGTTCCAGCTTTAAAAATATCCCCCGATCCTAACGCGCCATTTAAGTGAATATGATCATAGTGATCTCCGTCTGGCCACGGTACCCATTGTCCTGTTGCAGCTTGGCCTGACATACCTACTCGATCACGCACTCTACCATTCGTAATTACATAAGCAATCTGTTTAGGAAATTTCTCAAAGGCCCAATTTGCAGCTTCTGTGTACCTCGGACTTCCATAAGGGTAACCTGAAATATCCAGCGCTTGATGTTTACCATGCCAATAGGGATCTCCAGGTCTGTATCCAGAAGTGATAGTTAGCCCCCCAAATTTCGACATCACTTTTTGCGCGATATCAACTAGATACTGGTAGACGTTATTTGCATTCATCGCACCGTCGAAACTTCCTCCACCAAATGAATCCTCAACCTGTTTCTGCACGAATGGATAAGCGGCGCTAGTCATTAATTTAACGCCAGCTTTTGTCATGTTCTTCCACGGTTCTAGGATACTATTGTAATCGATTCTCTTATCAACTAACTTCTTAAAAACACCTTCATCATCAATCAAATCAAATATATCAAAATCATCCGTCCCATTTGCATAGTGCGGAATATCGAGTCTATTCTTCATTTTTTTAGTTAATGAAGCATTCAATACCTGCGCGCCTTTTGGGAGATTTACTAACAAATCTTTCCCTTTAGCAATAAATCCACGTCCATCAGGCATCTGTACATATTCCTCATGCACTGGTCCTTTTTGGTCATTAATTACAGCTAAACCGCCCGGATGTCCGTCTGTACCTTTTGCATATTTAGGAACCGTCCAGTTACCTAGCTTTTTATCCGATTCAACCTCTTTAAGAACGTAATTAACGCCGCCAATAACGCCGTTAACACCTTTTCCAATTCCACCAACCATCTTATTTGCTACGCCATTCATAGTTGATGATAATGAACCACCCATAGAGTTAAGACCATTAATTAGCGATTGCATAAGATAACTTCCAGCACTGTAAAACCCGCCGTTTTTTGAACGGAGATTATTAATTGAATCATTTCCCAACTGGTTAACTCTCGAAATAAATGATCCATACAACGAGTTCCAACCATTCAAATTATTCTGTTGCCACGTACGTCCATTGTTGTACATAAGCGCATTGTAACTACGAAGAGTTGTCATTGCTTGGTTACAGAATGTCTTGATTAAATTGATAAATGTTCCTGTTAGGCTGTTCCAACCATTCATCACGTTCCTGTTCCAAGCGATACCCTGTAAATAATTCGGATTGTTTTGATTACTCAATTGCGTTAAATAGTCCGAAATGAAAATCAATTCACTGTTCATATAAGTAGGAACGATAGAGTTCCAGCCATTCATTAGATTTGTCATCCACATTGAACCGATCTCAGTATATTGTTCTCCTTGAGCCAATAACTGTTCTGGAGCAAGAGAAGCAATTCCAGCGGTTCCTTGAGTATTCGGAATAACTGATTTCTCTGTCATCATCCCAACAGTGTCCGATTCAGCTGATTGAGGCTGCATTGTTTTGAACGTTACGATAAGCTCATTGATTGCTTGGATTAATTCAATAATCTTAGAATCGGGTGTAATAACTTCGCCGATACCTGCTGCATAACGAGGTATAAGCTGTTTTGTTTTTGATGCATTCAACACCTTAGAACCTCTCGCTAAATCAGGTAACAACACATTTCTTCCTTCTGGAATAAATGGTGTTCCACCTTTAGGAATAACTAGCTCTTTATATAGCGATCCTCGTTGGTCATTAACAATTGCGGGACCGCCTAAATGGTAGTTAGTCCCTTTTTCGAATCTTAAAGCTTTTTTGACTCCTTTTCCGAAATCTCCTACAAATTTAAGTGTCTTAGTGATTACTGAAGGTTTTTTATTGAACTCGTCAAAATCTTTGCTGACCTGTCCTATCTTGTTAGAAGCTTGATCATCTGCTTTTAGTACCTTAAGATGTGGTTCGATTTTTTTATAGTCTTCTAATTTGATTGTTCCATCTTTCACCTTCTGCTTTAAATCAACATTATCCGCAAGCATTCTTTTTACACTATCTGGAATACTTTGCCACGCAGAATACGTTTTTTCTGATCCAAAAACTTTAGTTAGCAAATCAGAATTGTTACCTAAAATTTTCTTTTCTTTCTCTGGTAACTGATTCCATCTATTCATGTTTGTTTCGGATGTCATCAATTTTCCTAAAAAATCAGTATTATTTGCTAGGATTTTCTTTTCAGAATCAGGTAACGAGTTCCAACGCGAGAATGACTGATCGGAACTATAGATTTTGTTTAAAATATCATAGTTGTCTCCAAGTAACTTTTTAACATCAGCAGGAACTGTGTTCCATTGATTCAATTTTTCTTCTGAACCTTTGAGTGTTTCTAAGAAGTTATAGTTGTCTGCTTTCAAATCTTTAATCTCTGGTTGATATTCATCCCAAAGACCAAGGTTTAGCATGGTTTCTGCCATAGCCTCTTTAGAGTTCGACCTTAGAAATGCGGTCTTCTGTTCTAGGCTTAATTCATTCCATTTCCCAGAATCCTCTAAAGCTCTATACATTGTCTGAGAGAATTTATCTTCTAGAATAGCTTGTTTATCTTCCCATGCCATTCCATCCCACCAACCATTAGCGATTGCAGCTTCTCCAACAATTAGTTTTGCATTTGAGTTCAGTTTTGCGTCATGAAGGACAAAGCGAAGATCATTCCAAGTTTTAGAATCCTTTGTTGCTTCGATAACCTCTTCACGAGCATTTGTTTTAACTTCACCAGTCTTCTCGTCAAATACAAGAGAGTTCCAAATCTGAGCTGACTTCTTACCTTCTTTACTAGACTCATTCGCTGTCCAAGAAAGCTTTTCAGCATTTTTCTTAGCGTTTTCAGCTACTTGATTTGCCATGCTTGTTGCGCTTGCTAAGATTTCATCGTTCATCTTAATTGCTTCGGTTCCAGCTTCGCCCATACTACTAATCAATTGACCATTGCCAAAGTAAACTTCTTTAGCTAAGTCCGGATATTTTTGTGCAATCGTAGCAATCTGAGCATCAAAACCATCAGTTGTAGTTTTATTGATTTCGTCCCAAGCAGCTAGAAATTTTTGAGCAAACTCACCATCGAGATTATATCCTAAGTCTTTCAGATACTTTTCTTTTTCTTCTCTACCTTTTTGAGCATGCTGTTGTGCGGCTGCACGTTGTTTCCCTAGTGATTGCAACCACAGCTTTGCTTCTTCTTCAGATGCTTTCGAGACATCTCCGTTCATTGCAGCTAAGATTTTCTTCTTTTCTTTGGATGTCACGTCTAACGTTTCCACATAAGCCCTAGTAGTGTTTTCAGCTAAATCTCGAATTATTTTTGCTTCATTTACACTAAGTTCACGATCATTATTTGAAGCATTTTTCTTGATCTCAGATATTCGGTCAGTGTTCTCCTGAACTATTTTCAAAGCATTCTCAGCGTCTGTTTTATGCTCAATAAGCATATCTTTCATTGACGAATCAACGGATGCAGGTAACTCTTTGATTAGTTTGTCTAAACCTTCAATTTTATTAATCAAACTTTGTTCAACCGTCTGGCCAATCTTTTCAAAGTTCGTGACCATTGAACCAGAATTCGTTGCGAATCCTTGCTCCATCAATCCAAACTGGCCGCTAGCTTTTTCTGTGTTTGTTTGCACCTTATCTAAGACTTTATCGGTCTCTGCTCCTACATCGGTTCCCCATTGTTTCACCCGTTGACCAGAGTTCCATGCTTCTTCGCCGAATAGTTTCCATGCTCCATAACCAAGCGCAAGAGCTCCACCTACACCAGCTATTCCAATAAGAACCGGTGATAATGCTCCTAATGCGCCAGTTACAGCTCCAATTCCACTTGTTCCTGCAGCACCTGACGCAACAGTACCTAAACCAGAGATTTGAGCGCTAGCGGCGCCAATTTTGGGTGCTACTTTACTTGCCGAATCACCTGCTAATATTACCCCGCTTGAAAAACTTGCCATGGCCTTTTTCTCAGCAGCTTTTGCGGTTAATTCAACAATGCTCCCACTAAGTTTGCCAACAGCAGTTTTTGTCTTACCAATGACTGAAATACCACCGCCAAGTAGTTTCAACGTTGGCCCTGTGGCTGCGGCTAAACCAACCCACTTCAAAATATTAGTTTGCTGATCTTTGCTTAGATTTGAGAATCCTTTTGCTATGTCACCTAATCCCTTGATCAGAGGTTTTGACGCCTTCAAGCCATCTCTCAATGCATCTACAAAAGGCCCCCCTAGATCGATAGCTGCATCAACAGCTTCATTTTTTAGCATCTTAAGTTTGGATTCTGTTGTTTCGTATCGCTTGTTAGCTTCTTCAGTTAATGCAGAGTTTTCTTTCCAAGCCTTATTCCCTGTCTTAATTGCACTATCAAATACTCCACTGGCATTAGCTGCACGAAGCAAACTATCCCTAAGTCGCACTTCTTTGATGTCCATGTCGTCCAACATCTTGATTGCTGACGTACCTTGCTTTTCAGCATTCGCAAGCCCTTCGATAAATTTCATTATTGCCTTAGAAGGATCATCTTTAAACAATTTTGAGAACTGATCATTTGAAATGCCTGCTACGCTTGCGAAATTCTCTAACGACGTTTTAGACTTATCAGCTTCCTTATACATTTTCTTCAATGAGGAACTATTCATTCCTAACGCTTCAGCCATTGATTTAAGGGGCTTTCCGCCGTTTACTACTGCTTGACCAACTTCTCCAATTGAATAACCAGCACTATTAGCTCTTTCTTCTAGTTCTCCGAATGCTCCTGTTCCTTTTTCAACAGCTAGTTGCATTTGAACCATGACCTTGGATATAGCAGAACCGCCCGCTTCAGCCTCAACACCAACAGAACTCAACGCAGTTGCAAACCCGAGAATATCACCTTGACTCATTCCAACTTGCTTACCTGCACCGGCAATTCTCAAAGCCATCTCTGTAATTTCGGATTCGGTTGTTGCATAGTTATTCCCTAAGTCAACTATCGCTGAGCCAAGTTTGTCAAAATCTTTCTGACTCATTTGAGTAATATTAGCAAAACGAGCCAACGAAGTTGCTGCACTTTCAGCAGACATGTTCGTTGACTCGCCTAAATCGATCATCGTTTTAGTAAATGATTTTACATTTTGAGTTTTAATCCCTAACTGTCCGGCTGCTTCAGCAACTTTAGCAATTTCAGAATGACTAGATGGTAACTGCTTAGCTAAATCTCGAAGACCTGACTCTAAATCAGCATATGAGTATGTCACGTTTCCATTCGAATCCACGACTTCATCATTCGTCTTTTTTACACCTGCAAAATCTGATTCCCATGAGATAGCCGCCTTTGTAACTGCTGCCGATCCAGCCAGTAGAGGGGCAGTGACTCCAACAGTCATAGCTGTGCCCACACCAGATAATTTTTGACCGAAGTTTTCAATTTTCTTACCAGATTTTATCCATTGCTCAGATTGAGTTTTAAGTTTTCCAGTAATACCTTCAGTCTCAACTTTTACACGTGCCATCTGACCCACTGTAGTTTTCATTTGTGCTTCAAAGCTAGCAGATTTAGCAATCGCTTGGTTCAGTTCGTTAGCATACTTGGCAGTAGCAGTAGTTGCCTTGCCATTCGCATCGAAGCTCTTATCATATTGTTCCTTTAACTTGCCCATGTACTTTTCGTTTGAACTAAGTGTTTTGCTAAGGCCGTCATATTTTGTTTGTAAAGCGCCTAATTTATCACCTGATGAATTCATTACTTTCATCTGTGATTGCATGGCTTTCATATTGTAAGCTACGCTTTTTTTTGCTCCATTGAGCCCTTTAGAAAAGGCAGAACTGTCTAGGTCTAAGATAACCTTCATATTACCTAATGGTTTTCCGTTTGCCATAGTTTTCCTCCTTTCCTAAATGGATTTGACGAAGTCTTTTAGATCGACTTCTTCTTGTTTCTCTTTTTTCGGACTTACACAGGCTATTTCGATCAAAGTATCAAAAGAGTTATTTTCAATATCTGAAAGAGACCATCCTTGTTTCGTTAATTCTCTGCACAAATCCAGATACATTTCTTCTGCTTCTTCAGGAGTTACTTTTTTGCATCTGGGTCAGGATCATCTTCAATTCCCATTACTTGTCCTAATAAATCGTCCAAAGTTTCACGTGTTTTTTCAGAAGGCAAGCCTTCCAAAATTTGATCTGAAGTTAATTTGTCAGCCTTAAAGATTTCAACTGCAAAAGCTAAGTAAATATCTAATTGATCCCAGATCATGATTTTTTCTGCGTTTAATTTCTTAATTGTTTGTATAGCTAATCGGTAATCTTTACCTGTAGTTTCTAGTTTTTCAAAAACTTCCTTCTTACCATTTTTATTTTTTAATTCGATTCGAACTTGTGCCATCTATCATTTCCTCCTATTGTTTTCAAATAAAAAAGAGGACCATTACAGTCCTCTAAAAACTATGCTGGTACTAACGCGAGTAAATCTGATTTAAGCGTCTTTCCTGAAAAATCAATGTCATGCGCTGTCAACCATGATTTTATTTCTTCGACGGTATTAGCATTTGTTGGCTTTGTATCTCCTTCAGGATTAAAACCAGATGTTTCCATTCCTTGCTCAGCCAATGTTGTAAATGCAGGAATATCCACTTTTTTGGATTCAACATCATTAATCACTCGCACAGCTTGATAATCACCTTTAGCTACAGTAGTTTCAGCAGCTACTCCTGTAATAGAGAGAGGACTTGCCCCTTCAGCGACTTTTGTTCCATCTTTTTTGTAAATTTTAAATGTATCTACCATATTCATTCTCCTAACTCAATGCGACTGTTGCCCCTGTTGTCGTTGGGGTAACTGCTCCAACGACTGGGCTTGTTACTCCCCCGCTGGGAAAACCAATGCTTTTAGCGCAGTAATTTTTGATTCATCATCACCACTAAATTTAACAAGTGATTGTCCTTTTGCTTCCCCTTCGACATCATTAGCAATCGCAGAAAATACATATTCCTCTGCTTCAGGTTCGAATGCTTCGTTAGTCGTTGTATTAAAATTAATAGCTTCACGACTAAATTTACCTTTAAATAATCCAAGCATTGCAGTTTCACCATTTAAATCTTCTGATTCCATTAACACGGCGCAATATGGCGGTTCAGTATCTTCACCTAAGAAGCTAAATCCGTTTGTCTCGTCGACTTTATATCCCAAAATCTTGTCATTTGCACCATCAGGTAAATCAAGCAAGCCGAAGTTTGCTGAAATATCGCCGGTGCCTTTTTGAGAAATGTAATAAGGTACATTTGAACCGTATACTTTAGATGCTTCTTTTGATAACCCACTGATTTCAGCCGATACAGTAGCTCCTTTGTCTTGCTTTCCTTCAATTACAATTAAATTTGCCGCTGGAATTTTCCCGTTTTCATCGAAAACTCCGATTGTCATTTTTTTAAATCCTACAAGTGTCAATATAATCACTCTCTTTCTAAATTTTTGACAACAAAAAAAGACACGAATTTTCGTGTCTTGATTCCTGTTATTCTGTTTTAATAATGTGTGTCATAAATTCTTGTATTCCCATCATATCGACGGGCATCTACATAACGATTTGTCTCGGAAAAGTATTCATCTAATCCCTGTCCAGATACTTGACCAAAACCTAGCTTCTTCATTTCCTTTTTTATCTCGTATTGGATTTGTTTGCATGTCGCTCTGTACTTAGATTCAACATCAATTTGTATTAAGTGTTCAATAGAAAGTTCTTTATCGCTTCCATGATAAGCCTCGTTTGGAACAGAAACTGGTCTAATCGTAATGAATGCTCCTGATTTATCGGCTGTTTCTGGTTGTTGGTAATACTTTATACGATATTCTTCCGAATCACTGTTATAGGTCATATCGTGGATGTATTCGTTCGAAATTAGAGACTCATAAATTATCACTAAAATGTCTTTCATAGTTTATTCCTCAGCTCCCTAGCAACAGCATTTAAGTATATCTTTTCAGAAGATTTTAAGGATTTCGTGATTACTCCAAACCCACGTGGTTTGATTTGCCGACCATTCCGTGTGTAGCCCCATTCATTCAAGTGAATTAAACGATAACGTTGTTTGGGCCCATTCCACCCAATTTCAGCTTCTGCATTATAATTTTTATAAGAAGCAAGCGACCTAACAACTTCGTCAACAGTCGCACCAGTATCTTTAAAGGTTAGCAATGCCCATTTTAATTGCTCTTCGACATCTGATGCACCTTCATCGATTGCATCTCGAGTAACTTTCCGGATTTTTTTAGTTCCTAGTTTTTTCTCCAAAGCTTGAATAGTTTCGGTTACACCTTGAAATTGAACGTTATTCATCGTTAGTCACACCCAATACGATAGTAAGGAAACGATTTTCAGAAATATCCTGTCTAACGTCCATAATGTTCCAACGTTCACCCAATCGATAATCTAAGATTTCTACAAAATGTTTGTTCGTAGGAACATACTTTCCTCGTGGATCCCGTATGACTATTGTTACAACTTTCTTAGTACCTTTACCATTCAATATTTCTAAATCTTTCATAGATGGATCATAAATCTCAGCCCGAGCTTTATATAGAATTTTCTTTTCTTTTTCACCTGGTTCAGGCCCTCTATTAGGTTGGTACTGCCAAAATACAATTTTTGTATTTAGTTTTCCTGTTCTACTTTTCCTCATCGCAGTCACCTTCTTTATATGCGAGGTAACTTGCCTTTAGTTGAAGTAACATAGAGTTAAATCCTAGATCATATTCTCGAAGAGCACCATTTTGTGTTTGAGACTCTATCGTTGCTGATCCTGCATGATAGTAGTGGTCGGTTAATAATAGAATTGCTAGATTGATCAAATCAATCGTCTCATTATTCTGCAGATAGAAAGAGGGCTTCTCGTTTCCGATAGCCCCCTTAATATATGCAATTGCAGACATCACAGACCGTTGTACTCCGATATCATCATCAGTGTAATCTTCACGAATTGCAGCTTTTATTTCTTCTAAATCCTCTTCTTTTTTCGGGTCTAGAATCATCTAATCACCGCCTAACTCAAATCAATCAATGCCCCATCTACAGTCGGGGTCACATTCCCGACGACTGCCGGGGCTACGCTTTTTTTGCTAATCGGAAAGCAGACGCTAGTTTAATTTGGTGATCGAACCATGCAGTCACTACGAACAAGTTGATACCTGTTTTTACATCTTTATCTTGTTCATACGTTGCACCAATATCATAGTTGAAATGAGAATATGAGAAATCGCCAACAACTGGAGTCACTGCAGCATCAGTAAAGATAACTGGCTTCCCTAAAACTTGTTCCGGTTGCGCAGTGTATAGAGTAGCACTGCCATTTGCTAATGTTTTGATAATCTTCAAGTAATCAGTAAAGCGCATCATGATTTTTGCATTTTCACGATAGTCTTCGTGTAAATCAGCTACTGCTTCTGTGATTGCTTCATACATATCAGCACCAGTAACTTCTTTAATGTTAACTACTGTTTTATCATAGAAACTCATATGTTCTTCACCAGTTTTTGGCGTTGCGGCAAATGCTACTTTACGTTCTTTTGCCGCAACGCCAGATTGCAAGTTAGATTCTACAGTGGAAACTAAATTAGTATTGGTTCCCAATAAAATTGTTTCAGAAATCCCAGTGAACACTTTGAATTTGTGTCGTGTAAACGAAACAGTGTCTCCTTTTGCTTCTAATTCTTTCGCTGTTTCTTTATCCGCGATAAAGTCGTCATCATCCAAAGTGAAAGTAACTTTTGGAATTTCCAAGTTAGGAATGTTTGTTACAGTTGAAACTTCGCGTAGCGGATTTTTTACAGTAGGTTCAGAAATAATGTCATTTGCCACAGTTTTAGGAAGGAATTTATTCCCTTTCGTAGCATCTTCATCACCTAAAACTTGATAAACATCTACTGGTACTGCTTCTTTAGCCATTGTTTTGCGAATTAATTCCGCTTTAGCGTCAATTTTCTTTTGTTCAATATTTTCAGCTGTTGAAAAGGTTTGTTTAGACAAGCTAGCCTTTTGTTCTGCTTCCATTTGATCGTGCTGTGCTTTGATAATGTCAAAGCGTTGTTGCAATTCAGCTGACGTTTTGTTTAATTGGTTTAAATCATCAACACTCACCGCTGGGTCTGCTGCTTTTTGAGAAATTTCATCCTTAGTTTTTTGGATTTGATTACCAATCGTAGTCATATCCTGTTTTAATTCGAAAATTGTTTTCATAAATTATAGTCCTCCTAGAATTTCGCCAATATAGGCTTTATCTTGTTGCGCTTGTTTAACGATTTGCTTCCGTTGCTCTTCAGTAATTCGTTCTTTTTGAACAGGTTGTAACAACTTAGTCGGTACGTTTTTATAAGCTTCAAAAAGCTTTTCGCTGATTGAAGCTGCCATCTGATTTGCGGATTCGACTGCATCACAAAGACCGTACTCATACGCTTCAGCAGCGGATAACCACGTTTCCTCATCCATTATTTGTTTGATTTTTTCCTCAGATAGTTTGTCGCTAGCCTTAGATAGATATGTGACGACAGAAGATTCAGCGATTTTATCTAAATCATCTGCTTGCTTACGTAACTCTTTTGCATTCCCAATTGAGAAAGTCCAAGGATTATGAATCATCAACATGCTGTTTTCAGGCATAACAACCTTGTCACAGCTGGCTACAATCACACTAGCAATAGAAGCAGCCAGCGCATCTACATGAGCTGTAACGTGGGCTTTATGCTGTTTCAGCATGTTTCCAATCGCAATTCCTTCAAAGACTGATCCTCCAGGAGAATTAATGTGTAGATTGATTTGATTCACCTCTCCTAACTCCTTTAAATCTTTTTGGAAACTAGCCGCTGTTGTATCCGTGTCATCCCATTTGTAAGAAACGATTTCACCAAAAATATAAATATCGGCTTCCTCTTTGTTAGCCGATTGTTTAACTTCCCAAAATTTTTTCATCTCAACCCTCCTTTCAAGACAAAATAAAAAGGCGTCACTTTTTTGTGACTACCTTGATGTACTTATCTATGTTTTGTTCTAGATCAGTGAATAGCTTCTCATAACTTTTGTGAGCTAACTCTAGACTGAAAATGTATTGAAATCTCATTAACAAAACACGTAATTTAAATAATAATTTTGTTTTAACATGCAGCGTTATTGACTTATTTTCGATAACTATCACCTCTCTAATTAATAAAAAGACCTAATCTTTCTTGATTACGTCTTGAGTACCTGTTTTATTCGATTTTCTAATTGCAGGGTCCATATCTTGCGGATACATATCTCCCGAGATCCACAATTCAGATGCTTTTCCTCCACGCGGTGGCATTTCTTCAAGCATCCGCGCTTCGTCTGGAGCCATCCATCCATCACGAATACCACCATGATAGAATTTCTGTCTAGCATCACTATCTCCACGTAAGAGGCCCATCATATTGAACTTAAAGTAATATCCTTTTACTCGCTCCTCTTTTCGTAGGATTTTCTTGTTAAACTCTCGCTCGTACTGCTTAACGATTGGAGTGAGCGTCATGTTTACAAACAACTGCATAAGTTGTTCATTTGATGAAAAACTACTACTATCCGAATTGAGGAATATGCTCGGAACATTGTATACATTCGCAATCCGATCACGTGTTATACCTTCGGTAATTTGCATGTCTGTTGCAACAAAGTTACGTTCCATTTCGTCAATTGTTACCCCTGGTTCTTGAAAAAGAACTCCGCCATTCTCCTCATAAAATCTTCTGAAACCCTCTACAACAGCTGCTCTTTTTTTTTCATCAACATTACTTGCATAGGTCAAAATGAATGAATCTCTAAGAGATTGCATTTCCTTTAAAGAAAATTCTCTAACTGCTTTATCGAAATCATTAGAGTTTTTCAAAACTGCAATTGGGCTTATACCTTTCCAATTACCATTGCCTGCAATGTGTCTGACGTGTATAACATCTGAATTGTGAAAGTAATATGTTTTTCCATCGTTGTTCACCACATACCAAAGCTCATTACTGTTTTGTTCAAGAACTGGTTCAACATAATTTGGGTTGAATGGTACTAACATATCCAGCTGACCTCGAACATCTCTCATTATCAATGCATAGCCATTACCATTTGTATCCCTGCTAACTTCTAATACATTGATGATCTGATCGAGTGTTTGATTTTTATTGGGGTAATAAACTAGTCTGTCCATTTCTTCATCAAATTGCTGATCATAGTTCAGATATTTCTTAAACGGCAAGCTAGAAAGTGTATTGCTGAGTCTTGAAACTACTGAAAAAATATTCTCGTTGGTTTCAAGTGTAGAGTTTTCTATTCCAAAAAAAGTTCTCCCGAACCACTGCTTGAAACTGCTATTAGTTTGATAGTTCTTAATGACTGATTGTTTGATGAATTTTGGAGTTACTCTGTTTATTGCTCTTTGAACTATATTCATTTCTACCCTCCCTTCATCATTTCTCTGATACTAATAAAACCAACATTCGCAGTTTGTTTTGATTTACTTGCAAACATTTCTACCACACTTACGTGGCTGTTCAACAGTGCAGCAAAACCATCGATTTTCCGATTTTTTGATTGCTTAGTTGGCATCCAGTTATTGTTTCTATCCTGAACTAGCTTCACATTAGATAAATACCATCTGAATATCTTTTGCCTGTTATATATTACTTTTCCATCTAAAAAACGTTCTTTGAGGTCCTTCATTGGACCTCCTAAAGTTGTAAATCCTTGGATTGCTTCTTCCATTACAAAACCATAATCAATCATTTGTTGGTTCAGTATTAGACTATTTCTACGATCATATCTGACTTTCAAAATTTTGAATTCTTTTGATTGTTCAACAAACCAATCAAATACAAACTGATAATCCACATAGTTACCTGGTGTGACAGTCAAATCTCCTGATTTTATCCAAGCATCTAATCTTTGCTTGTTGTTATCATTGTTGTACCTTTCCTGCGATATCCAACTATGTTCAAGAACTGCAATTTCACCAGTTTCATAAATCGGAAATTCTAAATTTGCAGATGTAAAATCCTGCGTTTCTGATAAATCATAACCAGCAATGCATTCTTGCTCTTTCATTATTTCCCAATCAATCTCTTTATTATTCCTATTGATCGTCTGCATATCTAAGAATGATAATTCATCGATATCGGAAAAAAGATTGAACTGTTTAGTGATCCAGTCTGCCCGTTCTTGAGGACTGTTTCGTTCTGTCTTCCAATCAGTAACAAGATCTACAAATGACATTAAACCGATGTTCGGATTGGCTTTAATCCAATTTCTTGGATCGTCAGCTTCTGAAACATCATCTAGTTTTGCTATAAAGTAAAACACTCGTTCATCTAGCCCATCCTCAAGATGCTCTAAACAATCGAGTGCATTGTCATAGTATTGCATTAGTGGTCCATCTAGAACATAACCAGCTGTTGTGATATAGGTAATCAATGGTTGACGTCTAGTTCCGCGTGATTTCTTAATAACGTTAATCAGTTTGAAATTAATAAACTCGTGGATTTCATCAAATATTGCAAAATGAGTATTCAATCCATCCAACTTTTTGCTGTCAGATGCTCTAGCTTCCATCTTTGAAAATGTGGTTTCGTCTTTAATCACAGACCGTTGTGATTTGTATTTTTTGTCTAGTCGCGGTGACTGCTTTACCATCTCCTTTGTTTTATCAAACAATATGGAAGCTTGGTCTTTCGCGTTGGCTAAAACATATACATTTGCGCCTTGTTCATGATCATATCCAAGCATATAGGCTGATAGACCCGAAATCAGTGACGTTTTCCCGTTCTTCCGACCAACGAAAGTTAATGCTTCACGAAAACGCCGAACACCTGTATCCTTGTGAACCCAACCGAACATCGACCCAATTATGAAATGCTGCCAAGGTTGCAATATGAATCGATCAAAATCACCTTCGGTCGGACGGCAGTTTTCTTCGATGAATCGAATAGGTCTGTGACCAGCATCTTCATCAAAGATCCACGGAAAATCTTCTGTACCTTGGCGTTCCAAATCCATCATATGGCGTTTAGCAGCGAGAATATTTTCTTTACTAGCAAGTATAGAACCATCAATCAAACGTTCTGCATACCAAGTAGTGAGCAACTCAGGATATGGTTCTAATAGTAGACCGCCCCAAGAAGATTGCTCTTCTTTGTAATTCTCCCACCACTTTTCAAGCTCTGAATACGAAAGAGACATTAAGTCCATTCGTCATCACCGTCATCCTGTGACAACTTAATAGCAAGTTTCGCTCTTGCAGAAGGCGATAAGCCTAGGTCACTACCGAATGAACGCATATTTTTGGAACATGTATCCAGCTGTTTGATCAATGGGTTTCCAATTGCTTCAGGATTTTCTGCTTGCGTCAATGCTGCCTGAGCTTGAAGATTCATGTGTTCTGCATACCAGTAGCAATACATCGCTAATGGGTAAACATCACCGTTTGTAATCAACTCAATTTCCAGTAGTTCATCTTTAAGAAAATTAAAAGCCCTCACAGCGGTCTCGTTTAACCACTCTGGGGCTCGGATATTGTCGCTCTTCATCTGTAGACGTTCTTCTGCTTCAGCTCTTTTTTTGAGATCTTTCACATTCTTTTTGTTTGGATTCTTTTGCAGTAGCTGAAGTTTTGCGCTTTTTGCTGGTTGTGGCATCTTATCACCTTCTCGTAATATATATTTTGAAGAAACTTTCATTCCTTCAATCGCCCTTAGGGGCTATTCCTAATATGTTTAAATAAAATAACGATTACTACTTGGATACTGTAGGATATTCCTGAATAATAAGTCTTGGAAAGGACTTACGGGAAGACGCTATCACCTTCTGCAGTTTTACTGCGACAGAAAGTCTGTGACCCGAACCGTTGGTATAACCTCCAACACAATAGCTGAGTCCATTGACCTCTACCAATCCTAGTAGAGATTGGGTGGCTTAGAGGTTTAATGAATGAAACTCTATTATGCGAGGCTGTCGTTAGACAACGTGATTCTGGGATATCCCACAGTACCCAAGCAATTTCCGAATAATCAATGAAAGGAGGTCCTTCCACATGAAACTATTTGTCGGTTTAGACGTTAGTTCTGAAAAATTAGATGCTTGCTTTATGACAGACGATTCAACTTGCTCTGTTTTAAAAGAAGCATCTTATGGAAATAGTCAACTTGGCGCAAGCCAGATCAAAGAATACATTCTCGAATTTTCTCAAAAATTTGAGATAGAGAGCTTAGTGATTGGAATGGAGGCCACATCTTTATATAGCTTTCATCCAGCTATGTTTTTTAAAGAAGATCTTGAGTTAAATCAATTGAACCTTATGGTTTCAGTTGAACAACCAAATAAAATTAAAAAGTATCGTGATATTTTTGAAGAAAACAAAAACGATCAAATTGATGCTTTTTATATCGCTGACTATTTTCGCATCCAAAGGCAAGTCAACTCCATCATTAAAGAGGAAGAATACCTTGCCCTCCAACACTTAACTAGAACGCGTTATCAGCTAATTAAACAGCTGGTTCGTACAAAGCAACACTTTATCGAAAACATTTATTATAAATGCAACACGCTTTCTAAAGAACTAAAAGCAGAAGGTGGATCCGTTTTAAGTGCCACATTAGTAACTCTAATGACGGAAGATTACACAATGGACCAACTTGCCGAACTGTCATTAGAAGAGTTTGCGAACCTAATTCAAAAACTAGGGAAGTATCGTTTTAAAAATCCCGAAGGAATTGCAAAGGCAATTTCTAAAGCCATACGTAGTTCCTACCGGTTAGGAAAAGTCCATCAGGACTCTGTAGATATTGTTTTAGGTGTTCTAGCCAAAGAAATTCGTAGTCTTGAAAAGTTAATTAAAGACTTAGACAAAGCCATTGACGATTTAGTCGTTGTGCTACCTGAATATCAATGTTTAACCAGTATTCCAGGAATCGGTCCTGTTTATGCTGCGGGTATACTCGCTGAAATTGGCCCTATCAATCGCTTTTCAGATGAAAGCAAATTGGCTAAATATGCCGGTTTATATTGGCGACAGAACCAATCAGGTAACTCTGAGTATGAAAATACTCCTATGGCCAAACGAGGCAATCGTTATCTCCGTTATTATCTAGTTGAAGCCACCAACTCCGTAAGGAGATACGAGCCTGAGTACCATGCGTATTATAAGAAAAAATACGCTGAAACACCCAAGCATAAACACAAACGAGCCATCGTACTAACCGCAAGAAAATTTACGCGTCTGGTGGATACGCTACTACGTAACCATCAACTCTATATGCCACCAAGGAGCGTGATAGATAAATAACAGTATGTTATTGACGCTAATCCTTGGAAGTACCCGAAAAAATTTTTAATTTTGGTCGGGTTTAGTTCAGTGCGCTTCAAAAATTAACTACCTTTAAAAATCTTTTGAAAAATTATCTTGACTTATTACCACTAGACTTTATCGTTTTCTTCTGCGGTAGTTGAATTTAATGCAACGGTCAATTTTGCGTTTTCTAGCTCTAAATTTGCAATACGTTGCAACAATTGTTCAATCACTTTTTCAGCATCTACATTCACAGGTCTTCCCTCCATCTTTCTTCTATTTCTTGGTTGGTAAATTCTTGCAGAACCAAACGATCTTTTTCATATCCTGTACGTTTGGCTTTGATTTCCCAAGCAAACCGAATCATCGGTCTATCTGAACAAACTAAAAAAGCATCTGATCGAAAATCAGATACCCAGACTCTTGCATCATCGTAAACTTGTAAAAACACTTCGTAAGGTATATCCAAATTGACCGTATCACTAAAGATCGCATCAATCGGCACCCATACCTCGCATTCTTCATTTGTCACGTTTCTACCGATATCTCCCAAATAGCTCTCTGTCGTTTCGTAAGCGGGTGTCGCTCTCACGCCGTCTCTAGTCACATGAATAGCGTTTTTTGCCCCTGTCGCGTTTAGATTTCCGACAGTAAGATTTCCTCTTATATCATTGGTGTATGACATAAGTAACGTCTTAGTGTTGGCATAACCGATTTGAAGGGTTTTGTTCTCTTCAGAAAAAAGATAAGCATCCCCATTTGACAGCACCTCGAATCCAGCAACCCTTTGATACTCGACTGAACCATTTGAAAGTTTTTTATACTTGTAACTAGCTACTTCTAGCCCACGGTTGCCAATAAGTCCAGGAGTTCCGCTGAACTTCCCAACGGCTACAATAATCTTATTGTCATAAATATCAATATTTGACGATGTCGGCGTTCCGTTGTATACAACAAATCCGTTATCCCCGATCACACTTGAATTCGTTGTATTTTTTTTAAAATACATCAGACTTTTATCCAGATTAATATTAATTTTTCCTAAAGCGTTGGTAATATTCCCCGATTGAAAATTGACTTGTCCGGTATCGAAATTGATACTTAAATTCTTTCCAGTAGCGATTCCAGTAGAGATTGCTTTTGCATTCAAATTCGTTACCGTGATTTTACTTGCATCTAAGGTTCCTGCGTTTATTGTACCTGCGTCGACTGATCCAATCATTGCGGATGTGATTATAGCTCTGTCAATCTTAGTTTCTTTTGTCAGCCAGATTTTTGCTCCCTCGATTTTCAACCATTCTTTGCCATCCATTTCGGAGCTTAAATTGATCGTTTTGATGATGTCATCTTTAGGTGTAGAATTTTCAATCTGATCCTTAATATCCTGATCCATTGTCGTTGAAGTAGTCATCACCCACTCAAAAACTCCAGGAGAAATCTGTTTGTATACCCAAATTTCATCATCAGGACCATTCTTCTTGAACCAAATATCGCCTTCTTTCGGATGTTTCGGTTCTTCGGTGCCATCGTAGACATTATTCTTCCCTGCGGCATCCACTCGATGATCAAGTTCGTCCAATTTTTGTTGAAGTGGTCCTTTGAAGGTCGAAACATTTGATGAATAGGCTTTTGTATCTGCGCTAATCGTTGAGTTTAGCCCACCGTCGAAAACAATCGTATAGTTTAACACAGGAGACTTGAACTGTTTCCCTTTACGATCGATCATCGTGACCCAATCGCCAACCTCTAAAGCTGGATTTCCGCGCCATTTTAAGTTTATGGGATAATAATTTATTCCCTTCACTTGTTGGAAAATCAAATTCAGCAGCGGCTGTGTCATTACATTATTCTCTATACTGATTTGAGCGCCTGCAGTCGATCCTGCTTGTAATACGTTCGTTTCGTTACTTGACTCTCCTTTAGGCGTAACTACTTTACACGAAATCCCTTTAGGTTGGTACATGAGTTCGCTTTTGGTAAGTCCTTTTAAGAAATATTCATTCGGATCAATGCGGAAGCGCGGGTCTTCTAAATTTCGAATCGCTAATCGTCCATACCGATCGAAGAACACGAAACCAGATTGAAATTGGCCAATCAATCCAATCGCTTGTCGATAGGTATATCCTACTGGCTCATTGATGACATATTCATTTAAATGGTTAAATGAAACGGGATCAATTTCAGAGCCGCTCAAGTTTGCGATTTCTAAGGCGACATATGGAAGTTCGATTGGATAAGACAGCTTCGATTGATAATCAGACTCCATAAAAATAAAGCCATCTCTGGCTTCAATGGTCGTGGTGTTCTCGTTTCGGTTCGGATCCACACGATCGCTGATATAAAATGTCCCCAATGGGACAAACTCATACCGATCCGGAATATAGCTCACTATTCTTGCCTTTCCTATTTTTGCTCGACCGATTCTCGAAACATTATTGATATCCGAAGGTAGACCAGAACCACGAATTTTTATTCCTAATTCAATTTTCACTTCATCTAATTCTTTTAATCCTTCAATGATTTCAGTAAAGATAATTTTTACTGTCGCCGATTGAGTGGAGCCTATTTGATAGTTCTCCCCACCAAATACCCCTGCTGAATAATTGATCGTTTTGATTTTATCTTTCAGATAGGTTGTTCCATTGATTGTTACTTTTGCGAAAACTTCACGTTCCGATTCTTTGAAGGCTTTATGAAATTCTTCTGTCACGCTCAACATGTCATCACCTACATTTCAATGAATGGCACAGATAACCCTTGCCACATCATCTTTGAAAATTTAGCGTTCCACGAATAAACGGGAGTTGAGCGATCGCCACAATAAAACGATTTAGTGATTAGCCCGCCTTCTTGTGGATCGAGGTATCTAACGGTGAAAAATGCCGCATCAATTAAACGTAAAATTAAAGAGACCTCTGATGTATTCAGAGGCCCCCATTTTGCATCCAACTTTGTTTTTCTACCTAAGATATCCCTTACCATGTCTCCGTTCGCATTCCGTCCACTAGAGCCGCTATCTAAGGTTTGGATACTCACTGTGAGTTCTTTTGGTGTTGCCACTTTTGATCCTGCTATTAAAAAATCCATGTTTTATCCTCCTTACAAGTTAAGCTCTAGGGCTCCTATCTGTTCATGGTACTGATTGATTCCTTTTACAGTCACTTGACCTAATCTCGTGGAATCTACTTCAAGAATAACTTCTATCGGTTGGTCTCCGCCTTTTAGTTTTAGACTAGACAGTGCTTGTACAATCGCAGTTGCGATGGATTCCCCAAGACTTGCCAGTAAATTAGTGGACAATCCTTCCATTCCATTTCCAGAAATAGCCATTGTCGATGTTCCCTTTTTACCGCTACCGGAGTAGCCTTCAGAAGAATCACTAAACACATCAGGCATGGTCAAATCTGGGAGACTATCATAGCCCATAAAATCTAACGCTTCATTGATTCGTTGGAAAGCTAGTTCCGAATTACTCAATGGGACGATCATCTCCGGATTATTCCCCTCAGCCAATTGATACCAACCAAAACGATCCACCAATCCACCATCTGCGAAACCTGTGAAATTATTGATCATTTCGACAATCATATTTGTCACGGCGTCTTTTGCATATTTCAGAAAGCCTGAAGCAACTGACAACATCGGATCTTGAATACCTGAGATATCAACAAATTTGCTGATTGCTTCAGAGACCAACGCAGAAGGGTTAGATATAACATTCCATACATCCTCTGCGACCCCTTTCGCTTTATCAAATCCATTTGTAAAGAAATCTTTAAAGCTTCCGAATATTCCCCCAGCGTAGTGAGGAACCAGACTTCCTGGCAAGACTTGCGCACCTCTTGGAAGATCAACCAACATATTCCGTTGTCTTGGGAACATACCCATGCGGCCACCCGGTAATTTGAACATTTCTTGGTAGCTAGATCCTGGTGCATCATTGACTAGCGCCGGTCCTCCAGGATGGTAATCCGTACCTGTTTTGTATGTAGGGATTGACCATTTGTTCAATGACCATCCCGCGTTCACGGCACCTAGAACCCAGTTGATCGCGCCAATAGCGGAATTGACCGCATCACCAATTGGTCTAGCAATCGTATTCGCAATGTTTCCAATGGCATTGCCAATCGCCTGAACACCATTTGATAGACCGTTCGCAATCTTTCCTGGTAAATCTTTGGCCCAGTTTCCTATATTGCTAAAAACATCCGAGGCTACGCTCTTCACGTCATTCAGTTTAGAAGAAACGCCCTCTTTCAAGCTACCAAACGCTGAGACTGCTTTACTTTTTGCAGACTCGGCTCCTGAACGGACGGCTTCGGCTGCACTCGACATTTTTGAACTTGCTGCATTCCGAACTTCTTCAAATTTGCTAGACGTTGCACTTTTTAAGTCATTCCATTTTTCTGATGCCCAATCCTTCGCATTCCCAGCTTTTTCTTTAACTGTGTTAGCGACATTCGTAAATTTATCTTTTGCAGCATTATAGATTTCACTTGCTTTACTGGTCACAGCGTCTTTCGCAGCATTCCATTTTTCCGAGGTCCAATTTTTTACATTATCCCAAGCAGTTGAAGTAGCATTTTTGATACCTTCCCATTTTTCACCGATCCAGTCTTTCAACTGGCTAGCTTTCTCTTTGATGGTATCCCAATTTTGCCATAACAAAACACCAACGGCAATGGCTGCACCTATCGCAATGGCCCAAGGTCCTCCAAGAGCAGTCATGAACGCTTCAAGTCCAAATTTAACTAAAGACAATGCTCCGGCTAGACTTTTTATTGAAGTAATAAAGTTAAAAACTCCTACAAGAACTTCTGCCAAACCAGCTAATTTACTAATAGCTAAAAGAACCCCTGCAAAAGTTCCGAAAACAGTTACAAATGTAGAAAATCCTTCTTGATGTTCAGATATCCAATTCCCAATACCCGAAAGAGCGTCACCTAGTTTTTTCAATACATCAACGATTACTCCACCGGTCCATTCAGCAATAGGTTTTAGAATGGAGTTCCAAAAGAAATCAAATGCTGGTTTACATCCATTAATAATTCCATTTAGTCCATCTAGAGCACCACTTAATGCTTTAAGGAATGCTGGAATTAAATCTTGAATTGTGTATTTAGCTAAAGGAAGTAAGACGTTCTTATAAAACCATTCCAAGCCATCTCCAATGTTTTTTGTCAATGATTGTATTGATTTAAGTAACCCATTAATAGAATTAAGGAGTGGACGGAAGTCAAGAGTCTTAGCCCACTCTGCAGTCGCTCCTGTCATTCGTTTGATTGTCCCAAGGACTGTGTCAATTATCTTCATAATCCCTTCGAAGATTGTTTGACCTCGGTTATTTTCATCCCATGCCTCTCGAAAGCTTTTTGCCAGATTTCCAACAGTATTGAAAATATTCGTAATGATCTCCATGATATTAGCTAGAATACTTTCGCCAATTCCCGAAGCAAAAGCCTTGTCAAATGCTGTCATGATTGAATTGATTAGCTTAAGAACTTCTGATAACGCGTTAAAGATAGCTTGAATGATCGCCGTCCCTCGACCGTTGTCGTTCCAAGCATTTTGAAATGCTTTACCTATAGTTTCTATTAAATGAAATAGCTTAGTATAGAATTCTATCAATTGTCTTGCAAGCTCTACCCCAGTGCCATTATTCCAAACTTCTCGGAATGACTCCGCGATATCATGCAAGACTTCTAACCACTGATTTAAAGCATTAAATATTTGCTGAATCAATTTAGTGCCTCGGCCGTTTTCTTCCCAAGCAATTCTAAAAGCCCTTGCAATATCACCAATGATATAAAGAACATCGCCCAATAATACTAAAAGATTTTCTACAAACTTTTGTCCGGTTCCATTAGTCCATACCTCCAAGAATGATTTACCAATTGCCTTAATCAATTTTCCAATTTCAGATAATGAATACTTGAACGCATCCATAACACGTTTTCCTTGAGCGTCCCAAGCTTTCTTTATTGGATCAAAGAGTTTTGACATGATGTCTTTAAATTTCTTGGCAAAATCCGTTAACCATTTCGGAGTTTCTGGAACTGCTGCTGATCCAAAGTCAGCCCATGGATCAGAACCAGATCCATTCGGATTCTTCGGTCTTGTTGGAATTTCCTGAGGAATGAACTCATTTGATTCGTCGTCAGAGTCATCACTGAAATCCAAAATGTTTAATTCATCAAACCCAGCTAAAAGACGTTTATATTCTTTTGCTTTTTTTCGAGCTGCTTCTGTTCTATCATGCTGATCTTTAAGTTGCTTATTTGAATCCTTAATGGATTGAGCCATCTCATCGTATCCATCTGATGCATCAGATGCAGCACTTCCAGTATCATCTAAAGCTTGGACATTGTTCATTAGTCCCTGAGCACCGTTGAATGCATCACCGATGTTCATTCCGAAAAGTGTGGATATAAATCCAGCAATATAGCCAGTAACTTTAGCTAAGGCCGACATCAAAGCATTTATCGCTGGCAAAGCTGCTTGGTAAATTGGATAAAATGCAGTTAGTAAATTGACCTTAATTTGATTTAAACTAGCTGAAAACTGTGCGTTAGTCTGTAACGCTTTAAAAAGCCCGCCAGCTAGAGTCATGATTCCTTGGTATAAGAACGTGAACAAGAATAACTGCGACCATAGCATCTTCATGGAGCGTCCAAAACCACCCATGCCTTGAGCCATTCTAGATGTTCCGCTAGTGACTTGTTTCGATTGTCTGTCAAATAAACTTCCAAATCTACCAATAGAATTACTCATCATATTTTTGAAACGTGAAAAGAGTCCTTCTGATTGTTTCGTGGAACCCGACAGATTCCTCATTCCATTTGCTGCCATACGAGCTTTTACAGGTTGCTCGCCAAGTTCCGTATTTACACTAGACAACGCTGTCTTTAGAACACCAGAACGATCTTCCAACTGAGCATATGAACGTTGCAAAGCATCATTGTCTGCAATCAATTTTTCCATTTTTGCTGATTGTTTAGAAATAGCTTCAGCGGTTTTGGTTGATTGTGGTGTATCTTGTATCCCTGTAGATTTCCACTTTCCAGATGCGAAACTTCCTGTTTCTGTTTGCTGCATCTTCATTTCATTTTTCAGAGCCTTAACTTTAGCTCTCATAGCTTCAATCTGCCGCTCATTGCCTTCCATCTTAGCTGAAATGTTAGACAGAGAATTAGGGATAGCATCATATTCGGATTTTAATCCGCGCACAATCGCTTGTGCTTGTTGTTGCGACTTGTTCATCTGAATTTGAGCTTTTGAAATTTGTTCGCCTATTCTCGATTCACTTTTAGTATCCCCAGACAACCGCGCACCATTTTTATTAGCCTGCAAGTTGGCAATTCGTTGTTGTGCTGCTTTGGCTTGCTGCATTTGCGTGTTCACTTTATCAACTGCGGTTTGAACATCTTTTGTCATTTTAACAGCGCCTTTGGATACTCCAGCAGAAAGTGACTTCCCAACTTCTTCGCCATTTTTTGCCGCCGATTGATTCATTCTCTTCAGCATAGAATCAAAATTTGAATTCATTTTCTCGAATTGTTTGGTAAATTTATCGAACCCTTTTGAATCAGATAAGTTTTTTTCTACAGCGTCCATCCCTTGACCAGATGAACTCTTGACTCGGCTCATCATAGAATCCATCTTTTGTTCAAATCGTGCGACCTTTTCCTCAATGGGGTTCAAGTCACCATCAAAAACGACTTCAAGTCTATCCAGCTCCATGATCTATCCCTCCTTTTCCTGTTTATTTTTCCGCTCTCGTGTAGCTTTAATCAATTCCGTTCGTTCAATCATCCGAGCCTTCATAATTTCCCAATCTTGCGGCCGATTTGATTGTTCCTGCTTATCTTCCGTTTTCAAGAATGGATAGTGTTGATCTGGTTTAGGCATTTTCTTCGGATCATTAAAACCATAAGCATTTAATTGTGCAGCTTTGTAATCCATCATGGCTTTTTCTTCTAGCTGTTGTTTTCTAATCGCAACATTTGCTTCAGCTTGTATGACTATTTCTTCATAGGTCATTGACCAGTATTTTTCTGCGGGTATTCCTGCTTCTACTGCTTTTGGATACATCTCCTGCAGCAAATCAGAAAAGGAAGAGAAGCCTACACTAGACTCTCTTCCTCGTTTTTCTCTTCCCCAACTAGGTCTTCTTCGTCCGTCGTTTCCGACTCGAAAAAACCTGCCTTCTCCATCAATTCTTGAATGACTTCGAAAAGCTTCATCATCGATCCGCCTTTAGAAATATATTCATCATAAAGTTTCGTCATATCGGCAGACTTGATGTTTGCTGTTTGGTTCGCAGAATGCAAGATAGTTAGCATTTCACCTAATCGCGGCATTTTCATTCCACCGTTGCCAGTCATCATAATTCCAAATAACGATTTACCTAATTTCTTCTCAATGTCTACCGTTGCACTTCCATCTAATACAAGGGATAGAGTTTTAGTTCCAAATTCTACTTTCATTGGTTTCATATTGTTTTTCCTCCTAAGATTTAAATAGGGCCAGAGGGTTATCTCTAGCCCATATAGTTTTCGTTAAACGTTTATGCCCAATCCGGTCCATCTGAAACAGTTACAGACAGCGTAAATTGATAGGCTCCGTTTACTTCACCAGAACCCATTTTCACAGTCACGCCGCCAGTAAATGTGCATTTCGCACCGTCAGGATAAGACAATTCAAATTTTGCTTCTTTTCCTGACGTTTGCACTGCCTTTAACTTTGTAAATACAGCTTTGTCATATAAGAAAGTGAACTCTAATGAATCCATATCTTGAATACCCGAAATATATTTTTTATTTGCGTCTTTTAGCGTCGTAACATCAACTTGTTCTGGATCTCCACCGATTTCAGGAACAGCTTGTAATCCTTCAATTTCAGTAAAGCCAGACTCGGAGCCTGATTTCATTGATAACGCCGTGCCCTTAGTTAGTAAACCGGCAAATAATTGTAAGTTCATCGGTAAAATTTTTGTTTTCTTCATGGTATTTCCTCCTTGTTATTGGTATACAAAAAGCGTTCGATTATCTACCACTCCTCGGAATGTTAGAATCGAACGCTTCAATGCATCTTGATTGCCATCATCACTGGCTGTATTCTTAAATCCAATCTCTTTCAATACTTTAATTATTTCACTCTGTATTGTAGATAGAGATTTGTTTCCGTATAAATCGATTTTTACTGTCCATTCAGTTAGTGCTTCTTTGTCGGATATATCTTTCTTGTGCGGCTTTGCCTTTGTCGAATAAATTGCAGCGGGCATATTCGACCATGTGTTAGGATACTCCGCAGATACGAGCTTCAGCTCAGCGACTTTTTTCAACTGAGTAACAATATCAGACTTTATGTTATAACGCTCTGTCATAGTTTCCTCAGTCCTTCCTTCACACGATCTTTATAAATGTCTTCGGCCATTTCAACCACTTCTTTCATTGACGGATATAGCCAAGGTCTTGCCGGCTGCCCACGAGTCATAAAGAAATCTTGTCCCTTGATAGTCACTCTTGGAATACCGTATACCATCTCAAGGTCAACAGGTGTTTTGTGTACAGGAATAAACCACCGTTCAGTAGAATAAACAGGATTAACTCCAGGCGGCAGATCTTTTGGTGACTCTGCTCCGACTGGACCTGTACCAAACTCTCGAAACAATGCTTCCATCTTGTCTGACCACACACGCCCTATTATTTTACCTTTACCATCGATCACGACTTCCTGCTTTGGAGAACCACTTAATTCACCTGATCCATACTTAATTGACGATTGCAGGTGACTTGTTGCTCTTGCCACAGTTTCATCTACAATATCGAATGTCGCTTCAAAAACAGCGTCTTCCATCACTTTAGGAATCGCTCGTATTTTTGACATCAGTCGGTCAGCACCTCTGAACTCAACGCCCATCTTCATCACCTAGTTTCTTCAAGGTCACATTACAATGAGCAGAAAATGTTTGAATGGCAACAATTTCATAGTCTGGTTCTTTATCTTTGCTCACATAAAGACAAATACCATCTTTCTCATTCTTTCCTTCTTTGATTTTGTCACCTTGATACTTGCAAGATTTGATGTATGGAAGACTTTGACCATAGACAGAAGCCATTACTTGTCCTCCTGCGGATTGAATATTCATTTGAATCTCTGTTGATTCATCTGAAAAACCTTCTTGAAAGTTTCCTTCATCATCTTGCCCAGTTAACCGCTCTTTTAAATAAACGGTTGAAAGGTCACGTTTCCTTAGGCGCATGAAAACTCACGACCTTTCCCAGCCTGTGATTATTTAAGCCCGATTTTAATTTAGGCGGAATATCTGTAATAAAGGTATGGGAGACGCCGCCTTCAGAACGAGCAGCATCTCCCTCATTTCCTTCCTGATTCCAAGCAATCACAACTAATTGTCGCGCATAGTAATAAAGGCTATCGTTCATCTGTTCGGTTGTTCGAGCGGTATAATCAAGAATGAGAGTAATCGCGTCCTCTAACATGCCTTTAATTTTAGGTCTTTCCTTTTCCTCAACATCGTCGAGACGTTCCATCAACACATCCGTGTGTTTTTCCAGTAACTCATCATTCATTTTCCTTTACCTTCTTTACTTACCTGTTCCAGTTCTACCAGAAGCCGTGACATTAGGAACATAAAGCTTATGTTTGAATTGAACAATACGAATATTTTTTGGCTCATATACACGTTCCCAATTACTTGCCGTTGCCAATTCGGCATTCGTAGGAGAAGAACCTGCGACAGATTTATTAGTAAATTTCACCCCTCTTGGATGTAACAAGAAGTGTTGGCGATTAATCAAAATATCATCTCCTGCTAAAGCATCACGATCAGTTTCCGTTGGCACAGGAGCCGCGCCGTTTCCTAAACCGATTGCTCCTTCTCCGAAAATATAAGAAGTGAACACATCTCCATCTAACGGCATACCATCATCAACAATGACACGTTTCCCCATATAAGTTGGAATTTTAGTATTGTCAGAAGCTAACAAGAATTCAATTAAGTTTTGTTTTCGTAAATTAGCGTATACTGAAGAATGAACAGCTAATGCTGTTAATTTTTCTTCTGCATCTCCCAGTTTGTAAGAAGCATTGATAAATGTTTCCCCTGTAAATGCTGCATCATTTCCAGTTTCAGCGGAAATATCTAGACTATTTCCAGCCATTTTAGTTGATGTTCCTCCGAACACACCTTTCAATATAGAAAGCAAAGTTACTTGTTGACGACGCGCCCAATAAGCGGCAACTAAATCACCAATTGCTCGCATAGGATCATCACCAGAAAGTGCTTTTGCTAAATCGTTCGCTTTCCAAGCTTTACCACGCATCAATAGAACCGCCTGATCTTGATTCGCGGTGATTTTATCCGTTTCTAATGGATTCGTATCAGATAAGACTTCGTCTTCACCAGTTAAATCAGCCCAAAAAGGCATGTTGATTAGTTTACCACCGGCACTAGCTAGAGCATCTAGCTCCGGATTATGGCTTACAATACCCGATTGGTATAAAGCTGATAATTCAGCTGTACGCTCGATTACATACTTATTAAAAACTTCTGGAACAATAACATCTTCAATTTTTGTTTTTTTAGCGAAAAACTGTAAATTCATTTTTAATTTATCCACGATTTTATCCTTCTTTCTTATTTATTGGCTTGAGCCATTAGCACTTTTGCCCGCTCTGGATCTTCTTTCAAAATCTGACCTTGTTTTGTAAGGTTGAGTGTTTCCTTTTTCCAAGGGTTAACTTCTGGATTTGTTGCATCCCCCAAAGGATTATCAACACTATTTTTTAGTTCTTCTTTCACTTTCTTTTGTAAGGATTTTTCCCAAGTTCCCACAGCTTTTTCCCACGTTGTTTTCAATTTGTTATATGCAGTTTGACATTTATCTGCATCTGACAAATCTAAAAGATCAACTAATTCAACAGGTAAATTATCCTCTGTTAACTGCGTAATTGACTGCGCTCGTAATTCACGCATATTTAGTTCCAATTCTCGCTGATCTAATGCCGCTTCACGCTGTTGGCGATCATAATCCGCTTTTTGTTCAGCATTCATTTGCGCCATTTTTTCAGCTTCTGTTTTCGCATCTTGCCGAACCTTTTCCAATTTCTCATCAAGTTTCGATTGCCATTTTTTGTCATTATTTTCCAAAGCCGTATTGACTGCTTTAGAAACTGCAGCATCAAACTCAGGATTTCCAGCTTCATATGGATTCCTGATTTGTTCGGAATTCTGATCTGAGGGTTGTTCTTCAGCAAAAAGTTGCAGGTCTAATTTCATTAGTAAATTTTTCAATTCAATCTCTCCTATCCCAATCAGTCCTAGCGCACGCAAAAAAAGCAGCCCAGTTTAACCAGTCCACTTGATTTTTGATTGATAGACCCAATCAGTATGTTTGATATTTTCGAACAGTTTAACGCCATATTCAGGGCAGTTAATTATTTTTTTCTGTAATTCCGAAGCTTCTTTTTCTGAAGCTCAATTTCTTTTTTAGAATATCGTTGTTTTAACTTATTCATCCAATCATCATATGTTTCTCTTTGTTCCATGGTAATTGTTTTTCCGCTGATCGGATCATGGGCTATTCGTTTGCCTGTTAGTGATCGTTTGCCAATAATAGCAACAGCAACAGTTCGACACCAAGGATGAAACGGTGGATACGTTCCGGCTTCCCCATTAACAACAGCTTCGGAAACAAGATAAATCTTTCCGTCTTTCTTCTGGCAAATTTCAGATGTTCTTAAATCTAATACAGCAATCAAACGATACTCTTTTACACCTCTGTCTCGCCATGCTTTGAGCTTTGCTTGATTTGCCATATAATTGGCCTCGGTTCGTATTAAACGCTGAGCAACACCAATTGAGCGGTCAAATTCAGTCGCTATCGCTTTAGCCATTTCAAACTCGGACATCCCTGTCATAGACTCAACAGTAAATAACTCTTCAAGACGTTTGGCCAATGCTTCAGTATCTTTCCAGATACGTTTTGAATAATTTGAACCATGCCAATGAGAATCAAGAATATTCTTGGTGTACTTAGTTGAAAGCTCCTTGAATTCGTAATCAGTCGATCGAATATCAGGATCATTCCACACCTCAATCGGTACGTCACGTTTTTGCGTCTGTTTAGATGCTTCTATTTTTGAACCATGCTTTTTTCCATTCCGAACACTGATGATCTGATCAGATTTTGTTTGCTCAACTTGCCTTATGATTGTTTCGGCAGTTGTCTCATTATACGAATCGTGAATAACATCAATATAAAATTCAGTCGATTTATCTAGTTGCACAGAAGCAATCTGTTTGGAAACTAAAAAAGACTTGGCTTTCAAGTCTTCAGCTCGTGTTATTCGCTCTTTAAATGCCAATCCATTCAATCGTTTTCTTGCGGACTCTTGAAGTTCAGGATGAGAAACATCATCAGCAAGCTTTCTCAATTCTACTAACTCATCAGGTTGAACAGTTTGATTAAGTAACGCTCTTGTTTCTCCCTCATCCATTCCAGAACGTTGTTTCGCTCGACTAAATAGTTTTCTAACTTGCCTCGTCAAATAACTTTGAGCCTGTCGATAAGCTACAATTATCTTTTGTTCGACTTGTTTCGCAGCGTCATTAATTTTTTTCTCTTGCTTAATCCCTCGATCGAGCCAGTAGGAATCATCTTGTTTTTTCGGCAACTAACTTCCCCCTATCAAAGTTTTTCTGTAGCAGTCCCGGTGGACAAATCATCAAAACCCGACTACGAGAAACTGAAACAGACTCTGCAAACTTGATTGCTTCATCTCTAGAATGAAAAGTTTTTGAATACCCATGGACAGCATACTTCATGTTTGCTGTCCATTTTTTAGATACTTCAACAGAAACATAATTAGGATAGTTTTGTTGAATATCATACAAACCGCATAATAACGCTTCGACTAACGCATTATCAATCTCATCCGGATTAAGAATGGAAACTTTCTTGTCTTGCAACTTCACGTACGATTTACAAAGTAATTGATTAGTAATCGTGATAAAAAGAGTAGACACACCAGCGCAAACGATATCTTTGCCCGGTTCAGCGTAGTGAGCATGACCAGTAATCTCATAACTAATATACGAGCCGTTACTCTTTATGAACGTTGCTTTGATCATCGTCTTCCTCCTCAGGTGGTTCATCTAAATCCGAATGACTGTCTTCTGCTTGAACGCCCATCACTTTCTTCTGTAGCTCAATTTTTTCTTCCTTTTCTAGATTCAATTGTTCAATTACTTCATCGACATCATCAATATCGGGCAACCACGACAATAAAATTTTTAGTGGCAAAATCCCTGCGTTATAAGCAGTCACAATCTGATTGATTATGTCGCTCGTGTTAATTGGGAGATTAGGTTTTAACTTAATTTTCACTCCTGAAATATCTATCTCTGGCTCTGTGTACCTCAACACTGTTGAAAATATTTCTAAGCGTTGCCTTAATCCCTTAATCATGTATCGAGACTTCACAGACATTAATTGCAACAAACCAAACAATTTATATTTCATTGCCTCACCCGAAACGTTTCCCGCGAACTTCTCATCATTCATATTTGGAACATACGTTACTTTATGAATGTCATCTAGGATTGCATCACGCAACAAAGTCACACTTGATTCATCTAATGCTTTTGTTAGATAGCTTGCAGCTGTATCAGATTTTGAACCTGGAGCTTGGAGCATTTTTTCTTTCTGAAGCTTTTCACCATCACCGTCTTGGAGAACAAACCCCTGAATAAAAAGAATCGCATCAACGAACGCTTCTTTGTCGTTCAGTCGATCCGATTGTAATAAGTTATATGCGTCAATTAATGAGATTGCTTGCTCAAAGTCCCCCTGCTTTTCTTCATTGTTTCTGTACTCAATTACAGGAACTCTTCCAAAATAGTGTGGTAAAGCTTTAACTAACTGATAGGAGCCAAATCCTCTCGATTCAGTTCTATACGTAAGTATCCGATCATCACTGTAATACTTAACAATATAATGGCTAATGCCACCTTGCAAAGTGAATACTGGTTGATAGTGAATCGCAAATAGCGGATTTTTGTCGATAGTGTCATCAGTAACTAAAAAAATCCCTCGTGGATCAATACATTTTATAGATAATTCTGCCTCATCTTTCAAATAAATTAATTCATAACCTATTCCAAAGGTCGATAAATCTTTTTCTAATTCCGTGTCATGTGAAACAATATCAATACGATCATACTCGTCAAGAATAGGCGACAAATCAACTTCTCCAGTTCCTGAATAAGCAACAGGATTGCCAACCATAAAACCAACATTCATATCAACTACATACTTCGCATGGTTGATCAGTACTTTGTTGTTTGGTGCAGATTCGTTTTCTTTTTTTCGTTTAAGTATCTCTTGATTACCATCGTAGTAATCAGATAACTTCTCCAAACGCTTTAGCTGTTTCTGATGTTCCTGCAGGCAGTAATTTAAAAGCTCTGTTGAAGGCGAACGTAAATCCCCAGCTATTTCCCTATTTACCACAATTGCCATAAAACTTTATCCCTCCTTATAGTCCAATTTTCGCTTTATTACCAATCACTGCAACACGATTATTTAGTATCGTATACACGAAGTACCTCAATGCATCACATGCATGATCAAACTGCTTGATTGGTTTATCTTCGCCTCGTTCTCCGGCTTTTTCATCCCAAATATAGGATGCAAATTCAATAAATAAATTTTTGCATCTATCTGTAAAATATATTTCCCCTTGATTCATTGCTGTTTGTGTAGCTCGTATTCCGTCCAAAACATCGTTTTTCGCTTTTATTACTTTAAAACCATTTTTCTGCAATTCTGCAATAAAAGAGGCCGCTGACGGGTCGACAATAATTGTGGCTTTTCTATCAGCAAGAAATGATTTAAGCTCTTGACTATATTCAGCATCTGTTTTTTGTCTTGAAGAATCACGACCAGAATAGTAATACTCATCTATGCAATACCATTGTTTACCATGCTTTGCCCACAATAAAAAGACTGTGGCATTTTGAGTACCATAGTCTATCGATACATAATATTGACTTGCTGAAATATTTTCCGGTGGTTTTTTCACCATTTTATCTTTATCGAAGTTATCGTAAATGATTCCCTCTGAAAGAACCCACAACCCTCGAATAAAACGATCGTAGAATACACCGCTATACATTCGCTTATATCTTTCGATAACTTTTTGACTTAACGAAGGATTATCAGTCATTTCAAAATGAATCCGAATCGCATTCTTCTCGGTTAACTTGTCAATCCATTCTAGTTTGAACCAATGATGCGGGCCTGCTGGGTTACAGTTAAACCAATACTTTGAACCTTCAATATTACAACGAGCTGTCGCTTGATTAACGAATGATTGTGGCATAAGTGCAACTTCATCAAAAAAGAAACCAGCGGCGGTTAATCCTTGGACTAAATCTTGGGAAGCTTCATCTTTTCCACCAAAAAGAAAAAAATAATTGGTGACATCGTTTTTGCTGATTTCAATAATATTGTCGGTTCGATTATCCTTAACGACATAACCACGACCTCGCAGCATTCGCTTTAACGGACGAATAACATTCCGTCTTAATGATCCAATCGTCTTGCCGGCCATTCCAAACTGTTCTTCATTGAATGAACACATAGCCCAGATAATGAATGCCAATGACATGATGACCGTTTTACCCGCACGAACTGACCCATCGCAAATGATTGCTTCTTTATCTTTATACTTCGGGTTCTCCCACCAAGACAAAACTTGCTTCTGCCTTTTTGAAAATGGTCTAAACTTAAAAACCACCTTCATCTTAGATTTATGTTTCGATGTCGTCATCAGACCACACCTCCGGATCATTCGCTATTCCTTTGATTGCTTCAACAAATCCATCATCACCGATCTCGTCTTGTTCAAACTCACCATTCTGAATCTTCAGGCGACGAATTTCAGCTTCTGCTTTTTCTTTTTGCTTATCAAACAATCCAGCTCTATGATTATTCATTTCTAGTTCGGCCAATTGCTTAATTGATCTGGATAATTGATTACTAATCCTAGTCAACGCCTCTTCGATAGACAATATATCGTCGATCTTTCGATACGTTTTTCTTGTTACCTGAACATCTTTTAGAACCTCATACTTAATTTCAAGCTTCTTCCCGTCATGTTCGACAGGCGTTTTGACTTTCCTTAATTGTTGAAGGCGTTCGATTTCTTCATCGTTTAATCCTGTTTCTGCATCTTGTATTCTTTTCATCATGCGCCGTTGTCTGATTTGCAACATTCGAACTTCTCCAGACAACACAAAAAAAGGATCATCATTCATAGTTGAATAAAGTTCCTTTTCCTCCTCACTTAAAGTATCAAAATATATTGACTCAAACTCCCCAGTTTTAAGAGCATTCTTATTTCTTAAAGGCGGTGAAGCTCGGCTGTTTCCTTTATTCCCTTTAGCATTTTTGTTTCCTGTAGGAGCGCCGCCTCTGTTTGTAGTACTACAATCATTTTTTGCAGTACTACAATTATCGTTTTGTAGTACTGCATTCCATTTATCTCTCGATTTCCAAGCGGAGATCGTTTTTTCGGGAACAGAAAGTTTTTCGGCAATTTCCCGATTAGTTATTGATCCATTAGACTTTTTAAATAACTCAAACGCTTCGTCACGTCTAGGATCACGTTTTCTTGCCATTCATAAATCACCACCTCACATTCCTTTAGGTTGAGTTTTGTTTCCAGATTTTCATTCTACTTAAATTCTTGGCCAATCCTTGTTGAATTTGAGTATCAAAAAAGAAGCCTTTTCCAAGATAGATCAATTTGCAATGATCAATCTCTACTGGCGTTGCCTCTCTGATCATTTCTACAATCGAATACTTCGCCTTCATTTGAACAGACATCACTACACGTTTATGCTGTCCTTTCATTGGCAGCGGGTATTTATTGTTTAATGACACGTACCAGTAAGTTTTCATTGCTCTATCCCTTTCTGCGTTGCAATGTAAGCGTTATTATTGTATGCTTTATGTATAAATTGTTTACGTTTCACAGATAGATCGCTGCGGAAACAGCGGTCTATTTTTGTGTGTTGAAATACATGGCCAAGGATGATATATTTATAGTTACTTGTTACACTAAAGGGTTGCTGCGGAAACAGTGGCTCTTTTTTGTATTGCTATGTAAACGCTATGATGTTATACTTGTCTAACAACCCTTTAACATCTTTTTCATTTAATTCCTGACCACTATTACCCGGTAGTGGTCTATTTTTGTGAGCAAAATAAAACAGCCTCACGAGGAGACTGCTAGATTCTGTACGTTCCTTCTGGGTCGGCAATCATTTCAACTGCACGATCTAATTTCATTCCCCTAACTTTATTGTTCAATGATTCTTTAGCCTCAACGATTTCTTCAACTGAGACATCTTTTCTTCGAGTCAAGTTTTTCAAATATGCTGTTTCACCCTTGATAATAGCTTCTTGTAGCATTCTCATTCCTCCTCAAAATAAAAAGACCGCCGAAGCGATCTTGATTATGTATTATTTAAAAACTCAAAACTCAATAGATTCAGGCTTTTCTTCCTGCTTCAATTATTTTCAAGGTTATTAGGTTACACGCCCAAGAAGGCTGAACACTACCGAGCTACAGTAATGCTTCTTCTTGCTTATCTTGCGTGGTCTGGCATAACAGCCAACAACTTTCACTTGAACATTCAGCATTATCTGTTTTCCATAGCTTGGAATTTTAATGTAATGCCTGACAAGTTAAGCTACTCGTGCCAATTTCTTTCGTCATTCACCTATTTCTAGGTTTCTCATCAGTAGCGATTATTTTGAGTTTTCTTAGGTTTGTCTGGCTTCTCACACCACACCTGACTAAGATTATTCTCCACTGGAGCGTCTATTATCTCGCCCGAAAGTCTTGCACCTTACCCCTGCATAATGTCTACGCACCGCTTTGCATATAATGGCTTTTACCATTAGTTCCGATCATATTACTACGACCCATACCTAAGTTAGAACACAGTATCCCGTATTCTCGCTTATTACGACTTATCCCACGTTGCCCTAGCTCGTTGTTCAAACGATCTACACTAGGTTTGAATCTGTTGAGTTTTCAATTTTCAAATGAAAGGCGGCACGTGAACTTTAAAGGAAGAGGAGTGTTTCTTCACATCCTCTTCTTTAATTTTTTGTTGTGCCGCCATTAAATCCACCAAGCTAGACGTTTGTATGTTAAGAGGTATAAGGAGAAACTTCATGCCAATAAAGTTAGGTTGAGTCGTCTGCTTGGTGAATTAATTCATAACTCTCTGATAATACTATTTTAGGGTATTGACAAGCGGAATAATACCGCTTTTTTTCTCATTCTGGTAGTATTCCACGTTGTTTTGCCAAAGTTTCTAGTATCTTATATCTTTTACGATATACACTGCCCGTTGAACAATGAACTTGTTCTGCTATTTCCGTCCAACCAAGATAGTCACTATCGCCCCACATATATTTATCGACAATTTCTTTTAGTTCGTCACTAAGCAACTCATAGGCATTAGTAATATCAGCATACAACTTTGAGTAATAAAGATAGCTTTTATTGTCTTCTCTCTTTATTAGATCAGTCAGGGCTTTTTCTGTATGAGTTTGGCTACCTTTGATCCAAGCATTTGAATCTTCAGGTTTCCATTCTTTCGCCACTAACGCCTCTGCTATCTTGCTAGGTATCTTTTTGTATGATCTGAAATCTTCTTCCAAATCCGCTAACTTAGTTTTAGTTAATTCTGACAATGACTATCCCTCACTTGATTAACGTTTTATTTGTGTTATACACATATTAACAGGTTTATCCACAATATATCGTGGGAACTTATTTTCGCCTACAATATATTGTGTTTTCCTTCATGATAGGCGACATTAGCGGATTAATTAAATGGTTCTCCCATGTTTAATCTATCCTCACACGCCTTAGTAATCGTTTCTAGCTCTTCTTTATATGTTTTGATGTCGTTAATAGGCTTGTCGCCATGTAACACATAATCGCGTTGTAAGCCGATTAAAGCTTTGCTCAAATTTGAGTAATATCCTAAAACCGTTCTAGCTTCTTCAAGTTCGCCTTTAGGAGTTTTTCTTTCATACAGTTTTCCATCTTCATTTCTCAGCGCTTTACTCAAAATCACTTGACGTGAATCGCTAGTAATTCGATAATCAAATATTTTCATGTCTAACATTTATTCCACCTCCAACAATTCTGGATTATCGTAGATATTGCCTATAACTTCGATATAAGGTTTTAGCTGATACAAAAGTAAATCGCCAGCTAGCCAAGTTAAATTATGATCAGACCATCCGATTAAGTAATCGCCATCTATTTCAATTCCAGCACCACTTAATTCTGTTTTCTGAAACGGATGATTTCTTACTGAAACAATATCCCCCTCATAAATCTCAACGCCGTTCTTGTCTTTCAGGCCTGTTGACTGCATTAATTCAATATCTTCAAAACGATACCAGTCTAAACAAGTAGTACAGGTGCTATCACCACAACCATTTATTCCTACTGGTTCATCGTCTATGCCGTTAAGAGTGAGATCATTAACTGGATAAATTTTCTTCGATTTTTTTATATAAGCTTTAAACTTCGGTATCATATTACTCACTTCCATTTCTAATTTGTTGTACAATAGTGATGGGCTGGCCCCTCCTTTTTTCAATCGGGTTAAAAGCATATTTTAATCAGCTCACGACCGCTGACCAATCCCCAGCGGTCTTTTTTGTTACAAATTATTTATAACTTATTTCTTCTTAACTACCGTTCGCGCTTGAAACTAAAACGGTTACTTGTTACGCTTTTGGTGTCTTTTGAGAAGACACCAATTGTGCGCAGCTAGGTTCCCCACCTAGCACTAGACTGCCGTTTCATACCGCGGCAGTCTTTTTTCTGCTATCGCTTCGGTTACCGGATCTATTTATTTAAACTTTTTGACAAAGCTCTAAGTTGATACGCAGCTTTATTAGTTTGACGATAAACTAGAATGACTAAGCGGGTATTAACAACTTTTAGGTCAACATATTCAAAAACGTCATTCGGATTATTTTCGCTTTCTTTTTTCAGGAAAGCTGGGATGTGTACGTCATATGGTTGTGCATTAAATTCTTTAAATTTAATCATTCCGAGACCTCTTTCTTAAGTTTTATCATTGCATTAATAATCTCACGGGCTTTTCTTTCTGCTGACGTTTCGCATTTACGTCTTAGCCGTTCGACTCTGCGGCGCCTATTGTTCATTCTTCAATCCCCATTCCGCGAAGGCTACTAGGACTTGGAACAGTTCAGCTTGTGAACTCAGCTCAATAGCATCTATTTCTTCATCATTCATATAAGTTATACCTCCGACGATTAATTCATCTATCCCTTGATTCGCATTCTTCTTCAAGACATCCAAAACAATCTGCTGGTTTTCGTTGAGGCTTGGTTGCTTGTGGTTTTCTACAATTTCAACAATGTCATCCCAATTTACCCAGTAGTCAAAATTTGAATAGTTAAGTACAGCACTACTTCCTTGTACTCGTTCTGTTTTCAGGTCTTTTAATAATTTATTCAATTTCACACCTACACTTTCTCGACTGTGCCGCCGAGATTTTTAGCCACCGAAGAAGCTGTTCCCTCATTTTTATATTTGATAATCGACTCATCTTCACCAAGCACCGTGTTCATCACAAATTGAGCAGTGGTATCTTCCCAACCACAAAAATATAAATTACCAACTTTAACCACCCACTTCGGTTCTTCCTCGACCTCGTAGCCGTCTAGCCAAGCGCGCATATATTTTTCTGGATGTTTAACAAGCCAGTCAATCGCCTCTTCACTCTCACTGGTTTTATCATTCCTAAAGTACCAACCTTTGAAACAGATGAGCAGTGCCAATAAGTCGACGTCTGCCGATTTCCGATAATAATCAAGTAATTCTCCAACACATTCTGGCACTTTGACTTTCTGTAGTTCGTCTAGTTTGTCGATAATATCTATAATTAATTGTTTTTGTTCAGATAACATTCTTTCCGGACTATCGTATTTCAAATTTTGATAATCAATCTTTTCAATTTCGTTGATTACTTCTTGTTTATCCATTTCATACCTCCTAAATTCTATGTGATCAAAAAACCGGTTAATGATCACATAGATTCTTACTTGATGGGCTGAGTTAGATGAACTTTTTAATATCCAACTCAGCCATTAACATCTCCGTTTTTGGCATTACAAAGACTTCGCTATACTTTAAAAACTCAGTTGATTCATTTCGAATGAAATAGACTTCTTTGAATGTTCGTTCCAAGCTATCGCCGTGCAATATCACACCATTCATCCCACGGATCGCCATATTGAAGATTAAGAACGGAACGGCTCTATCTGACAGCTCTTCTACTTGATACCAATAGGCCCTTGAATCTAACCTATGTTCGCAAGCTTCAGCTCTGTTCTGATCCCATGCACTGATCAGTAAACCGCCTGACCCTGCTGCTGATTCGAAATAGGTTCTTGAATTTCCAGTCAGTTTATTTAAAAGCTCGGCCATTGGTAATGGAGTAAAATCTTGATTAAATCTCTTACGTTCTGAGTGTTCTTCTTGGAAGTAATCGACAAACCAATCACGATCCAGTTCTTGTTCGATCTTCAAGAAATCATCAAATAATTTGACCCTATCGTCATTATCTAGCATCTTTTTTAAAAGTGATTCAGGCGCTTTGTAGCTGTCATCTACTTCCAAAAGGTTATTTACTATTTTCGCAGTTAACATAAAGTCGCCTCTCATTAATTTCTCTAATTTGTTTGGTTCTCATTTTGTATGGAACAGGCTTGCAGTAGATTTTGTTAATTATCAAAAATTTTACTAATGAAGCCTCATTGATATTCAATTCTTTCGCTATTTCAGGTCTGTAATATCCCTTCTGTATGAGTTCAATAATCTTGTCCTTATGAACGGTAATCGGTCTGATAGTCCTCAGTTCTAATATTTTTTTTCGTTGATCCACTGCTGCGCATGTTCGCCCTAAACGTTTTGCTAACTCATTATTTTTCATGACACGATAGTTTTTTCTAAGAAATTCATCTTCTTTTTCTGACCATTTCCTTTTCAGGCATCGAACATTGCTATCTTTTTTTCGCAAGTATTGTAGTCGTGATACAACAGCCGCTTTTGATCTATTCAAGTATTCAGCCGCCTCTTGAATGCCCGAATCGCCCTCATAAGCAAAATATTCTAGATAAACGTCTTCATCTTCAGTCCATCTACTTGCCATGCTTGATCACCTCGCTATGCAATCTGCATCAGAACGCTCATCATTTTTTGATCGTCTTTTCTCTTTAGTTCGTCTAAAACATGAGCGTATGTCTCTTGTGTCACTCCAACATCCGCATGCCCTAGTCGTGCCGATATTGTGTTGATTGATACACCTTCAGCTAAAAGAACACTGGCATGTGTATGCCTCAAGGCATGCAACGTTATTTCTGTAATGCCTAATTCTCTACATTTTGATAATAAATAGTTGCCGTATGTTGAATTATGCTGCCTCTTGTAGCGACCGTCAGACAGCTTTTCAATAAAAATAGGTTCATCAGGTTCTAGTCCATCTAAAAGAGGTTTAAACTGTCCGACGATCTGCCAATCAATAGCGATTTTTCTAATACTGCTTTCTGTTTTTGTGGTTTCAAAACCACCATTAGATTTTTTGTAATTCCAAGTTTTATTTATCGTCAACTGATTTGCAGTCCAGTCAAAATCTTCTGGTGTAATAGCTAACCCTTCTGCGAAACGCATTCCTGTTTTTGCTAGTAGTAAGATGAACCAATCTTTATTGATTCCGTGCGTTAAATCTAACGAATGAAGTAATTTAGTTAACTCTTCTTTTTGTAAGAATTTCATGCGTTTCTTTCCAGGTTCTTTACCTTTAATAACAGCGCGATATGTTGGGTCTTTATCAAGTACGCCATCATGAAACGCGTCTAAAATGCACCCTTTAATGTTATGGTGGAAATCAACAGTGGTTTGTTTCTCATGCGTTTTTGCATACTCGTTAATGATTTTTTGATATTCAATGCGGTCAAAATTTGACATGAGTAACTTTGGACAAATCTTTCTCAGTTGCTTACCAGACATATAATATTTATTGAGTGTCACTTGTTTTATTGCCCCAACTTTATAAGTCTCAACCCATTGATCAAAATAATCACAAAAGAGAATTTCTTTTTGTTTTTTCCTCGTCATAGGTTCTCCTTTCCTACCTAATAGGCGTAGTCTAACGACTCTTTAAGGCCATTTCCTTTATATCTTTGATCTCTCTTAATCGCCCTTCTTTAAGTCCATACATATATCCTTGTCGCCAATCATTAATATTATTTGGCTCAGTTTTTGAGAATTTATCAAATGCATCTTCACTCTGTCGTTCTCTTTCATTCAACAACCTAAGTATGTCCTCCATACTATTTCTCCTTCCTACATAAATGGCGTGGTTACCGGAGCTTTTGTTTGTTAAAAACATTCCCACTTACCGCCATCATTCCACCCAATAAGGCATTAATTCCATTTTGCGTAAACTCCATAGTGATAACTCGTTCTTTCTTTTTACCGGTTGGTAATTCATAAGCTGTCACTAGGTAATTACCACTATCTAAATTTTGAACGCTAATACTTTTCTCAATAAATCCCTTTTCGTCTAATGCTGTATGTTCAATGTTCATTCGCCGTCCTCCTTGTATGCTCTCTTACTATTCCGTAGAAACGGTGGCATGTTTAGCTCAATAAAATTACCGATACTCCACTTCCCGCCGAACAACAGAAAACTAATGAGTAATAACCCCCATATAATATTTAAAAAGTGTTGAATCCCTTCTAAAATAAAAATGATTATTTCCAATATTTCAAACCTCCTTGGTTACCGGAACTATTCGTCCATTTCATTAATAATTTTTACAACTTCTGACTTAGCGGATTTACTTAATCTGTAAAAAATAATCTGATTTCTGTTTCTAAATTTCATGTTTGCATATTCTCTTCCAAGCGCTATGCCTAAAATGAATAGAATAATGGTCCATGTCATTCGCCGTCCTCCTCAGTAGTGGAAATTGTAAGAGTGTTGATTTTAGCTCCTATCAACTGCTGTAAAACAAGCTCCGCATTATCTACAAGTATTCCATCACGCTTGATTGATGTCCCTTGAATCCTACCTAATGATATTTCGCTTACCGTCACAGGAAGAGGAATAGACAGTTTCATTTCCTTTGCTAGTTGAAAGAGCCTTTGCGCCTCACGGTGATTACGAACAAGAATGTAGTTTCCTGATAAGGCTGATTCTTTTATAAGGTCCAGTGTTTTACCTGACCGTCTTCCACGAGCTATGACTTTCATTCGCCGTCCTCCTTGGAATGTGTATTTTGAAAATAATCCACAGCTAGTTGTGTTTGAAGCTCATCCAAATCCAAATAGACTTTGTTTATAAGTGTCTGTGTGAGATTGTTTTCAACTAAGTATTCGTCTATTTTTTTCAACAACTCGCGAATTTGTTTATATCGCAAGCGATTCTCACATTGTTTAATAAAACGTTTATCGTCCAAGTTAAACCTCCTTGATTGTTGTCGTTAGTTGAATTAACTCCAACTATGTTTTTCTTCTTGTTTACCACATTTTTTACAAATTCTTATTTTCATAGGAATTACGTCTGTTACTCCTTTATTAGTACACCACAAAGTAAAATCATGACGGCACACTCTACATCTAACTCGTTCAAGAAAAGATGGAGTAGAAAACCATCCCCATTGCCAACCGTCTTGCTCAAATCTCGCATGTTCCAGTGTTCCAAAAATCAAATGTCGCGGATAGCTGTCCATAACTTTCCCTCTTTCCATTATGTGATTTCCTCCGATCAAGTAGCTTCCTCTATTTCATTTGTGTATTTTGGTATGCTTGTTCCTGTGTATTTCACCATATCTCCCAATTTAATTAATTAGCTGTTTCCTCAGTTAACTGATTTTCAACAACTCTGGGTTTTCAAAATAGTTACCAATTTTAGTACAATTATTATTTCTCATAAACAAGTACCTATCATACTGTTGTCGCCCTTTGTAATCCCGTAATCTCCACATGCCTTTTTCTTTTTCAACAACATATCTAACTATTTCTGTTTCACCAGTCATGGGATTCTTATAACTCTCATCAAGAATATCTTTATCCCATATTTCTTGTCCTTTTTTATCTGGAAACTCTGTTAATTGCATTAACTTTACTCTTTCAAATCCTAGTATTTTTCCTACACTGCTTACAAAAACTACTTGGTCATCGAAGTAAATTCTAGTAACGTCTAGAATCCCATATTCTTCATCCCAAATACGAAACTTAGGTGTCTCTGCCATGCTTTATTTCCTCCGTTTACTTACTTTTCCATATTCACAAAAACTGATTGTTCAGGGTGCGCTTCTAACCATTCAATTAAATCTTCTGTTCTGGATAAATCCTCATCACTGCCGTAATACAAGCCACCAATAATTTCAGATAATGTAGTGGCGCTAATTTTAACAAATTTGTCTTCCATTTTAATTTCCTCTTTTCTATTTGATAGCCCCAGTTAGCAGAACTTTTATTTCTCATTAACAACGGCTGTACTAGCACCGAGATAAATAATGTGAAGCTTACCCTTTTCATCAATGTACTTCACGCGATAATCGTTTACTTCAACATCGAACTTACCTGAGTCTTCATAAACCACTTTGCCTGTTTGGTCTGTAATGACGACCTCTCTTTCAAGACCGTTGCCTAATTCACTGGACCAACTCTTTTTCAAACGATCCCAACTAGCACATCCTGATAAAGCCAAAGCGGTAATAATTAATACTGCTGTAATTTTTACTTTGTTCAATTCGTATTCCTCCTAATTTTTGTCCAAAAAAATACAAGGCTTACTGCTAACCGATCCTCATATCGTCAGATTTAACGAACATGCCGTTGATCATTTTGCCGTCTCGCCCTTTGATTTCTCCATAAGCGTGCATCACGCACTCATACAGGCTCATATCGTTCTGCAAAGCTAGATTGAGTAAAATGTTATGACCGAATCACCTATCGCGTCTCTGAGGGCTTCTTTATCGTCCCTGACGACAGCCGCTGACGTTTCACCGATCTCCTCGTACAGTTTAAGCATCTGTTTTTGAGGATCTGCTTTATTGATTCCGCGTTCTTTCGACCACTCTTCAATCATTTGTATTAGTTCGTCCATCATGTTCTCCTAACTCTTTTCGTACGTATTTT
>ERZ786685.31-NODE-31-length-45967-cov-9.803603_pt1 | contig 45967 bp, 39 predicted proteins | sample MGYA00433075_ERZ786685 | MGnify/ENA primary metagenome ERZ786685 (study PRJEB29978, sample SAMEA3491273) | human gut metagenome | biome: ENVO:mammalia-associated habitat; material: ENVO:feces | place: Bangladesh | collected 2010-04-07 ...
TATAAAGAAGAATGCAATAATAATTTAAAAGTTATTGTTTGAATTTAACTTTTTGGATTAGTAAAAGGTGAAAACCTCCAAGAAAGTTTAATGAAAAGTAACAATTTCAGTGACCGTCAAAAAAGCTCGTCAAATCTAAGAGAAAGAGTGGTTATTTTATGAACAACCAAACAAGAAAAGGAGACAACATCTACTATCGAAAAGACGGACGTTGGGAAGGTCGCTATGCGATCGGTAGAAAGAGCAATGGTCGGCTAAAATACGGCTATGTCTACGGGAAATCTTACCAAACAGTCAAAGAAAAACTGTTCCCCTTAAAAAAACAAGCGGAACGTATGATGGAGTTATATGGAAAAAGTTTGATGACTTACAACGAATGGATTATTAAATGGAAAAAAGACGTTCAACGATCAATTAAAGCCTCAACGTTTTCAAATTATAGCTACAAATTGTCACGGTATCTTCTTCCTTATTTGGGAGACATTCCTTTATATCAATTGACAACAAAAAAAATTCAAGAAATAGTTGATCAGTTTGTGGAAAATAAGTTATCACCAACTAGTATTCAGATCATTATTTGTTTGTTGAAAAAGACGCTAAATGACGCACGAAAACAAGGGCTGTTGTACATAAACCCTTGTGATTCCGTGCACCTGCCAAAAAGAAGAGTTCAAAAAGTGCGTGCGTTAACTTGTGAACAACAGAGGAACTTAATGGAAGCCGTTGAAAGGTGTAACGATGACAAAGCACAAGCAACCACCTTAGCACTAAACACAGGGATGCGGATTGGCGAGGTGGCGGCGTTGAGATGGGAGAACGTTGATTTCGTTAGAGGGATTCTCACGGTGAATCAAACCTGTACTCGTATTCAAACGAGCAAAGAAAAGAAGACAGAAGTAAGCTATGATTCCGTGAAGAGTGCAGCGTCACATCGAATTATTCCGATGAATCAAAAAGTTCAAGAATTACTAAGGAGATTAGAAAAAAAGAAAACCAGTGAGTTTGTCTTTTCTATAGGAAGAAAAGGTTGCGAGCCACGACTATTGACGCATTATTTCCATCAAGTTCGGAAGCGAGCCAAACTGGAGAACATTCATTTCCATCAACTCCGTCATACCTTTGCGACTCGTTGTTTAGAAGCCAATGTTGGAATTGCCTCAGTGAGTGCATTGCTTGGTCACTCTTCCACGAAAATGACGTTAGATGTGTATTCGGATTCCATGATGGAGGAACGGGTCACAGCTGTCTACGCCATTGAGGCACTTGCTAGTTAGAAATTATTAAATATCAAATAAAGTTTAATGAAAATAAGTTAATTTTCTTTTTTGGGAAAGCACTTTTTTGTCCATTCTAAGTAAGCGCTACCATTGATTAGGGAACAAAAGAGGGCACATTTATTCTAAAAACAGCTTAATTATTAAGAAAATATTAAGATTAACAAGCCGTAAATTTCCACTTTTGTTATTTAATTAAGTTTTGTATTTACCACAAAGCCGTCAAATGTCGCCGTCATCTCACGATCCACTTGAAAATAAGCACCTAAATAAAAACCCCTTATTTTTAATTAAAACAGGAAAACCTCTGACTGTTAGAAAATCACACACATGGACTAAGTTTACCATTTCTCTTAGTAGAAAGTTCAGTTATTTGGTATCAATGGCTTCTTGCTGTTTGGTATATAAATCTCAAAAAATAAAAAAGAGGGAGAGAAAAGAAATGAAGAAAAAATTATTAGCTGGCATGCTAGCCAGCGCGACCGTTTTAGGCATGTTTGTAGCGGGAGGGACGGCATTAGCAGCAGATACAAATGATACAGAAGTAGGCATTGGGTTCTCACTTCACCATCCCGGAACGAATCCTGGGGACTTACAGATTCTCTGGACACCATTGGAATTAGACTTTGGGTCTACCAATACGGTGAACACAGCCGTTCAAGATTTTGATGAGCAGGATGAGGCAGGCGGTGTAAAAAAATATGCCGTTGTTGAAGATACTCGTCCACATGGCTCCAGTGATCCGGACGTCGAATGGAAATTAACCGCGAAAGTTGCCGAATTAGTAAGTACGTCAAACCCAGCCACAAAGTTAGATGGTGCGGTATTGAAGTTCGATACAGATATGCATGGATACCAAGGAACGATCTCACCTGAAATTTCTGGTATTGTTGCGACATCGGGGCAAACAGCAACGATGGCAGCAAATTACAGCTTAACAACAGGAGCATTAACTGCTACAGAAGTGATGAAGGATGGCAGCACCTCTGGTCCTACATCTTTCGAAGGAAACACAGCTATGGAAATGAAGAACATCAAATTAACCGTTCCAGCAAATGTGGCGAAAAAGGGGCACCATTATACTGGAGACTTAACTTGGTCATTGGATGACACAATCTAATGAAGACAAAAAGAGGAGCAGGAGGGCGTCTCCTCTCCCCTTTTTTCTTGGAGGAGGACGCCATGACACGAGAAACACGTTTTAGATACCGTTGCTTATTTTTTCTATTGTTTATCGTTAGTTTTTGTTTCCCATTAATGGCTCAAGCAGAGGATAACCAAGGACCGGCTGGCTATACGGTTGAAAGTATTATCCCTGAGAATCAGTTTGATAAGAAGCGCACGTTCTTCTATTTAAAGATGGAGCCGAGTCAGAAGCAGACAATTCAGGTAAAAGTTATTAGTACTCAAAAGGAACCTGTGACGGTCAATGTCGCTGTTCACGATGCGGTGAGTAGTTCCGTAGGTGCAATCGATTATGCGCAGGATAAGCCGAAGCTGGATAAAAGCTTGAAGCAACCCATCACCAGCTTTGTCAAAGTGAAGGACAATCTCAAGCAGGTAACGGTGAAGAATTATGAAGAGAAGATTGTCGATTTTGAGATAACGATGCCTGATAATGCGTTTTCTGGTGTCAAACTAGGTTCGGTGCGTTTCTTGCGAAAGGCCGAGGACAAGGACAAAAAGAAAACCGGGTTGGTGCCTGAATATGCTCGGGTGATTGCCTTGATGTTGACCGAGGACGAAGAGACCTTCAATCATGGGGCAGAGCTTCATTTGAAGAAAGTCGATATGACTCTTTCCCATGGACGAAAAATCATTGCCGCGACGATCCAAAACGATCAACCGAAAGTGTTGCAGGATATGACCATTAAAGGAGAGGTGAAGAAAAAGGGTGAGAATAAGACCATTGTTAAGCATGAGATGGAAAACTTCTCAGTCGCTCCGAATTCTAACTTCGACTTTGAAATGCCGTTAGGCTTAGATCGGTTCTCCCCCGGAACCTATGTCTTTACTGGATCGGCACAAGGGGATGGTCGAACATGGAAATGGGAAGAAGAATTCACGATCGGAAAAGCACAGGCGGATAAGGTCAATGATGAGACTGTCTATAAAGTAGTCGTGCCATCTTGGGTATTGTGGACAGCGCTAGGCTTAGTGGTTGCCCTGATTGGATTAATCAGTTATCTTCGCTACCGTCAAAAACAATGGGAAACTCAAGGAAACGAAAGGAAGTGAGGGATGTGAAACGAAAAAAATGGCTGCTTCTTTTTTCATTGCTCGCAGTGTTCTCCCCACTTTCTGTTTTCGGAGAAGAGCGAGACGATCAAGTAGGCATTAGCTTTAAGGCAGAACAACCGGTAGACCCGAAAGAGCCAACTGAGCCAACTGAACCAAAGGAACCAGCCGAGCCAAAAGATCCGACACCTTACGATCCCGACCCATCTCCATCTGATGAACCAAGATGGATCACGCCTTTCAACAATGTCTTGCCGTTAACACTAGGCAGTGCCAGAAACTATTACGCACAAGAAAGTCACAAGAACTTACCAAAAACAGGAGAACTCCATCAAGCAGGGATGCAATGGACAGGCTTCCTTTGTGTTGCCTGTAGTTTCTGGTTGTTTCTATTCACACGACTGAGGGAGGAGGATGACAATGAACAAGAAAATTAAACATTATCTTGGCTTAACTTTATTGCTCTTACCATTGCTTCCTTTTTCCCTTACGTATGCGGAGACTGTCGAAGAAGTGCCCACTGGCGAATCCACGATCAGCTCGATGGCAGATGATCCATTGAAGGAGTACAAGGAAAAAGCAGCGAACCAAGTATCTACTATAGAAAGTACACCTGAGACGGAAGCAACTGAAAGCCAACCAGAGGTAAACTCAACCGAAGATACACCGACGAGTGAATCAAGTAATGAGGATATACCTGAGGCAGAAGTGAAGTCAAAGCCACAGACAAAAGGTGGGATTGGCCCCCAGACGGTGAACTTGATCGAGGGCGTGGATATTGATGCGGATTTTGCACAGTTATTGCGGACAGATGCGAGTGTGCAAAATTTAGGTACTAGTTGGTCTGGATATGGGAAAGCACAGGATCAGTTGACAGATGATGATATGGTGGCGTTGAATCAAATAGGGGTCGCCTTTAAAAATTTGAATAGTTTAATGGGAATAGAGTATGCGGTTAATTTAACGAACCTAATTTGTCCCGGTAATTCCTTAAATAGTTTAGATCTAAGTGCAAATACGGCATTAGCTAGTTTAAGTTGTCCTGATAATCAATTAACTAGTCTGAATTTAAGTACTAATACAGCATTGACAACATTAATATGTAACAACAACCAACTGACTAATTTAGATGTAAGTGCGAGTACATTATTGACCTATTTCTTTTGTAATGATAATAAGTTAGTGGATTTAGATATAAGTGCAAATACATCGCTAGTCGATCTAAATTGCAGTATGAATGTATTAACCTCTTTAGATATTACATCAAATATACTTTTAAAAAACTTATATTGTTTTAACAATAAATTGACTAGCTTAGATGCACATGATCATCCATCGTTGAGAGTTCTGGAATGCTATGTTAATGAACTAAACACTTTGAATCTCAATGGAGCACTGGCTTTAGAAGAATTAAATTGTGGTGGTAATAAGCTAACAACGTTAGATGTGAGCGACCTCACATCACTATGGTTTTTGGTTTGTGGTGAAAACGGGATGACAAACTTGATATTAGATGGAGCTATAGCATTAAGGGAACTCGACTGTGATATCAATAAGCTAACTAGTTTGGACTTAAGTACAAATGTCGCTTTACAGAGGCTGGTGTGCACTAGAAATAGCATTAGTAGTTTAGATTTAAGTAATAACAAGGATTTGAGAAGTTTGACTTGCTGGATGAATGAGATAAGCAACCTGAATTTAGAAGGGCTAACTTTACTTAATTATTTAGATTGTAACACCAATAAACTAACGGAATTAGATGTGAGTGATCTGATATCATTACGAAATCTAAATTGTGCTATTAATGAATTAACTAGTTTAAACGTGAATGGAGCAATAGCATTAGAAATGCTGGAATGCTATGGTAATAAGCTGACGGATATCGATACTAGTACAAATTTACTGATGCAGTGGTTCAATTGTAATAATAATAACTTGGACGATTTAGATGTGAGTAAGAACACATTATTGACTAATTTTGATTGTAGTCAAAATAAATTGATTGATTTAGACGTGAGCATGAACAGTTTATTGGAAAAATTAATTTGTGAGAATAATCAATTGACCGATATAACGAGCGCTAATAATTTAAATCAATTGGTTGAGCTTAGTGCAGGTTTTCAAAAAATAATTTTACCTATTCCCATAGTTTCTGTTGGAGGAGAAGCAGAAGTAGACATATTGAAAACAACTGGGCACGCTGGACTATCAGCCAGCAATATTGATATTACACCGTCACCTAGCTTTACATATAATGGTGATAAAATATTGATGTCAAATGTGACTCGTTTTTCGCTAAGCGATAAATCGATCAGTTTTTCTTATGATGGATCGCAACTAACAGAAGGGGCTTCTTCGGGTACAAAATCCTTTGGCGGAACGATCACTTTTTTCTCTGCGAGCGACTTAGTGCACACAATAGTGCCCAATAAAAAGAAAGTATACTCTGGAGAAAAATTAAAGTGGACATGGACGATTGAAAGTATGAGTGTTAAGAAAGCTGAGGATACTTATGCAGAGGTTTCCTTACCAGCCGGATTGGTGATCGATCCGAGTAGCATAACAAAAGACGGGGGACCAGCTACTTTAGCAGATATTAATGGGACAAATAATCACGGTGACTTGAACTATGGTGAAACTATTGAATTTACCTTTGAAACTACTGCAACGGGTATCGTTAATGACTGGCTAAAGGCTAAAGGTCGTGTAGATTGGGATGATGACACGATTACAGGCCCCTATAATAATGAAACAGAGGGCCTAGTCCAAATACAAGACGACGAACAAACCTACACACCAAAAGACAGCGACGATATGGCATTGCAATCTGTTCCGATTTACTTTAATCATGGGACCAACCCAATTGTGAATACAGCGCAAACGCATCATCTCCATTCAATGAATTATCAGTCGAATACAAATGTTGTCACTGATGGATTCTACACCAGAATCAAGGATGATCGTTCGGTAAGTACGGGGTGGAAATTAACCGCCAAGTTATCTGATTTCAAGGATAGCTCGAATAGTTTAATGCCAAACGGGACAGGGACATCATTGAAACTGGAAAACATGTCGATTGAGAGAGTGACCGATCGGGATACGCCGCAGGAAACGATTGATCCATCGCCAACGGGTGCGGATGTACCTAGCAGTGTTCAGACGACGGAAACGTTGGTGGCAGGTCAACCGACAGCGAAGACGTTGGTTTCTGCACAGCCGAATGAGGGGCAGGATACGTGGCAGCTGCGGATGCCGTTCGATAAGATTTCCTTGAATCTACCAGCAAATGCTGGGAAAAAGGGGACGATCTACAAGGCGAAATTAACATGGTCATTAGACGACACACCTTAGGAGGGAATAATAAATGACGATTCCAGTATGGCTGGGAGTCTTCGGCGCGATTGCCTTAGGGGGATTGATCAGCTTCTTGTTGTTCTTCATCAAAGACAGTCGCTTACGCTTGGAGCATGGGAAGAAGTCGACGGTATTATTAGTCGATTGCGGCTTGTTGTTTATCATGCTGGTAGCGATCGGTGCGGCGATCTTCCTTTACCTTGATTGGCAAGCGCAGTTGAATTACTTTTTAGGAAATTAAAATGAGGGGAGTAAGTGGAATTTGCCACTTACTTCCTTTAAAAAATAGTTTTAGGAGGCAGATGAATGAAACCTATTTTGATTTTGACCAAGAATTTAGTCATTGAGCAACCCCTGCAGCAGCAACTTCAACACCTGAACTACGAAGTCTTTTGTTCTGTGGACTTGTTGGAATGTTTAAAGTCCAGTGTTTATCAGGCAGAAGCCAAGCAGGAAGCCTTGAAGGGCTACCTGTTGAATTATCAGGGAGTCATCTTGAGTGAGACGCTGGCGGATTCTGAAATTCGAGAGCTGTTGCCGATCTTAAAGTCGGACAAACGGGCATTGTTGCGAAAATCTGGCAATAAGCCCTCCGCAAGTGAAGAGGAGCATCTAAAGAAATTGGGTGTGGTGGATTGGTTGTCTGGCAATCAGTCGATTGATCTCTTACGCGAGCAGCTGTCAGAGAAGCTGGCACCGTATCAAAAGGATGAAACGAACATCGTGTTTCTCTACAAGAACGAACAAGCGATGCCAAGCGGCAACCTTCTGCAATTGAAAAAGAGCCTGACTAAGCGGGAGCAGACAATGCTGGATTGTCTGATTCGCTCAAAAGGCGGCGTGGTCTCAAGAGAAGAATTATGCGCACGTCTCTGGAACGAGGCACCGAATAATTCGCATCTTTCGCAAACTTCTGTCTTGATAAAGCGGATCAAGATGAAGCTGCAGATCGCAGGATTCGACCCAGAGATGCTGCAGACAATTTGGGGGAGCGGCTACATGTTGACACAAGGGGTCTTTGACAAGGATTACTTAGTCAAGGCTTAGCACAAGGGGGAGCTATTAACATAGGATAGGTTTTATTGGTCATCGGTTCATAGATACACAAAAAAAAATAATTTTATGCGAGATAGCTGATAGATATTGGCGTCTCTTTTTTTTGTAATTTTAGAGTCTGAAAAATGAGAATCTTCAAAAGGACTTCTTTTTAGAGCCCCTTTGAAGAAAGTGGAAGAATTGTTATTTTTAATAGAATTAAGCATGGCTATCTTCTTTAGAACGATAGGATTTTGGAGAAAGGTGAAAACTCTCTTTGAACTTTCTGTAGAAGTAGGACGGGTTGGAACAGCCGACGAATGCCATAATGTCTAAAACCGTTTTATCTGTTGATCGAAGCAGGTTTGCAGCTACGGATAATTGTTGACTCAGTTTTAGTTCCTGAAAGGTCGATCCTGTTTTCTTTTTTATTAGATTGCCGACGTAGTTTGGATTGAAATTGAATGCTTTTGCTACATCCTTAAGTGTACAGGTATCAAAGTTTTCTTCAATATATTTTAGGATAGAAATAATTTGTTCATCATTTTTATAGGAGTCAGAAACGACGGTCCCTGTATCGTGGATCGTATTGATTAATTCTAAAAACACGAGAGCCATGTACGTCTTATTTAGCTCATCATAAGAAATACTTGGGGCATAATACTCGCACAAGAGAAGTTGAATAATCATATGAAAGCGAAAGTTGTTCGCTGTTTTAAAAATTAGATACTTGTCTTGCTTATGTGATTGAGAGATGGCGTTAAGTAAGAAACGGGTGATTAACCCTTTGTCTGACAGACGATTTAAGAAGCTGTTTGTGAAATAGGATTTTCGAAACACAAAATTAATAATGATGTCATCTTCATTTTTCACACTTGTTGCGCTATGATGAACATCCGATTCTAAAATACATAAGTCTCCTTTTTCTAAAACGACTTCTTTCTGATTGATCATAAAAGTACAGGAGCCTTCATAGACATAGTTCATCTCCATATCCTTATGATAATGAAGAGGAATCGTGGCAAACCGTGTTTCCTTCACTACGGCAAATTCATCATTTTTAAGTGTGTTTACAAAATCAAAGAAGTAGCACTGTTCTCCTTTATGGATTTGAGTCGTTAGTTTGTTGTAAAAAGGACTCAATTCTCCAGGGTGATCCAGATGCCATTGTTCACTCTTTGTGATTCTATGTAGAAAGAATTCCAACTCTTCAATATTCATAGCAACCTCCTGTAAATATGATATAAAACTGATGGAAATATGACTTTTAACCATTCCTCTATGATGGAATAATAGCATTAAAGAAAGACATCTACAATGAAGAATCATAACGAAAGGCTGGTTTATTGCTTATGAAAAAAGGATTTGACAAAGATTTCTTATGGGGGGGAGCGATTTCGACCTCTCAAGCCGATGGCGGCTATAATGAAGATGGGAGAGGAATGCAGACTCAGGACTGTCGTTACCTCGATCCTTCTTGGACATTTGAACAAGTGGAAGAAAAACATCATAATGATTCATTCTCTAGGAAAGAGTTTGAAGCGGCTTTGGCTGCGAAGGAAGATACAGATTTCTATCCATTCCGTCGCGGGATAGATTTCTATCATAGAAATAAAGAAGACATTGCTCTATTTGCGGAAATGGGGATGAAGGTTTTTAGAACTTCGATTTGTTGGTCTAGAATTTTTCCAAATGGAGATGATCAGCAGCCAAATGAGAAGGGGATTCAGTTCTACAAGGACCTGTTTAAGGAGTGTCAAAAAAATGGAATGAAGGTTTTTTGTACCATTTTACATTATGACATTCCAGTAAACTTAGTAACAAAATATGGTGGTTGGACGAATCGACAAACCATTGATTTCTTTGTAGATTACTGTAAAGTGCTTTTTGAAGAATTTGCCGATCTTGTCGATTATTGGTTACCAATGAATGAGTTCAATGCAGGGCGTTTTTCTCCTTGGGATGGTGTTTGTTTATTCCCAGATGAAGCTACTAGTCAAGACATATTCCAATGCCTTCATCATCAGTTTATTGCTCATGCAAGAGTGACTAAGTTGGCTCACGAAATGATTCCTGACAGTAAGGTTGGTGGTATGATCGCTCGTTTCACGACGTATTCAGCAACCTGCAAACCGGAAGATGCGCTACAGGCCGTTCAAGATGATCAATATGCTAATTGGTTTTATACCGATATCATGGTAAGAGGAAAGTATCCCAAATATATGGATCGGTACTTTGAAAAATTTAATATTACCATTGACTTTGCAGAAGGCGATGAAGAAATTCTAAAAGAAGGAACCGTTGACTTCTTATCATTCTCCTATTATTTTTCTCAAGTTTCTACAAGTGACCAAGGATGGGAGAAAACAGCTGGCAACTTGATTATGGCGAATAAGAATCCTTATCTTGAGACGAGTGAGTGGGGCTGGCAAATTGATCCAATCGGATTACGTGTGACGTTAAACCAAATGTATGATCGCTACGAGTTGCCATTGTTTATTGCTGAAAACGGACTTGGAACAGGCGATACACTAGAAAGCGATGGGTCAGTACATGATCCTTATCGAATTGAATACTTGAAAAAACATATTGAGCAAATGAAAGAAGCGGTTATTGATGGCGTTGAAGTATTAGGTTATACGATGTGGGGGATTATTGATATTGTTGCCTGTGGTCCATTAACGATGAGTAAGCGCTACGGTGTTATCTATGTGGATTTAGATAATGGGGGCAAAGGAACGGGCGATAGATACAAAAAGGATAGTTTTTATTGGTATAAACAATGCATTGAATCGAATGGTGAAAACCTAGAATAAATATTTACGTGATCAAGAAGCCGATTTACAACAAATGGGTCTCTTGATCACCCCTAATAAATGAGGCAGTTATCAGTAGAGTTTTTTGTTAATGGTCGCAGTAAGGAGAGTTGAAACAAGGAGGATATAAAAATGAATTACACTGAGTTAGCAAAAAAGATTGTCAACGAATTAGGCGGTAGTAATAATATTGAAAATGCATTGCACTGTGTTACGAGACTACGTTTTAATTTGAAAGAGGATAGCAAAGCAAATATTAAAGCCATTGAACAATTGGAAGGTGTTATCGGAGTTCAATTAAAGAATGGTCAATACCAGGTGATTATCGGTCAAAATGTAGGAAAAGTTTTCGAAGAGATTAAACCGCTTCTCAATGAAAGTTCAGGATCACCTTCCCAGAGTAAGAAAAAATTTTCTCTGGATTTAATACTCGATGTATTGTCAGGAATATTCTCACCGATACTTCCGGCATTAGTAGCAGGTGGGATGTTAAAAGGGATCATCGCCTTAATGAGCAGCCTTGGGGCCTTCTCTGAAGGCAGTGGGACATTGGAGATGTTCAACTTAATTGCAGATGTACCTTTTTATTTTCTTCCAGTACTACTCGCGCTTTCTTCTGCTAAAAAATTCAAGGTGAACAGCTATTTAGCTGTAACTGTGGCAGGAGCATTATTATATCCATCATTTGTGAATGCTTTTGAAGCAGACAAAAATCCATTTTCTTTTTTCGGTCTGTCTGTTCCAATTTTCAATTACGCGAATTCTGTCTTTCCCATAATTTTGGGTGTCGGTCTTCTATCAATTATTTATACGTTTATTGACAAGTTTGTTCCCGAAATTCTCAAGATGGTAGTAGTGCCTGTTTTGTCATTGATTATCACGATCCCTCTAACTTTCCTATTTTTAGCGCCATTAGGAGCCTATGGCGGGATTGGCTTAGCAAATGGTATTGTTTGGTTATTCAGCACTTTAGGGCCAATCGCTGGATTTTTACTTGGGTTCTTCATGCCCCTTATTGTTATTGCGGGTATGCATCAAAGCACTTCCCCGATTCAAATACAAAATATTGCTTCTTTAGGTTATGACTATTTATTGCCAATCTCCTTTTGTCATAATATGGCTGAGTCAGGCGCTGCCTTTGGAGCAGCTTTACGAATGAAGAATAAAGAAATGCGTGCTGCGGCATTTTCAACTAGTTTCTCAGCGTTTCTCGGAATTTCTGAACCAGCATTGTTTACAGTAAATGTTGTTAATCGTACTCCACTTATTGGTGCAATGGTTGGATCGGGAATCGGAGGCGCTTTGACCACCATTTTATCTGTGAAGTGTTTTGCATTTGTTATGCCAGGAATTACGTCACTACCTATCTATGCTAATCCTGATGGTACATTGACAAACATTCTTTTGATGGGACTTAGCATTGTTGCAGCATTTGCTTCGGCTTGTGTTGTTACTTTTGTATTAGGATTGAAAAAAAGTAAATCGCAAACAGAAGAAGATAAATCGCCTGTTGCTTTAGAGGAAACCGTAATTTCTCCAGTTAAGGGAAAAACAATCCCATTATCAGAAGTAAAAGATGATGTTTTTGCTAGCGGCGATATGGGTTCTGGATTTAGCGTTGCTCCAGAGGACAATAATATATATGCACCAGTATCTGGAACAGTAGAAGTTTTTATGGATGAGAGTAAACATGCCATAGGAATCCGAACGAAAAATGAAAATGAAATCCTTGTTCACGTAGGAATCGATACAGTAGAGCTGCATGGGAAGTATTTTACTAGCTTCGTGAAGCAAGGGGATATCGTGAAGCAAGGAGATAAAATTCTACAGGTTGACTTCGATAAGGTGGTAGAGAATGGGTATGATCCAACAGTGATAGTTGTTTGTACGAATGCAAAAAAAGATGTTGAAGTAAACATTGCGAAGTCTCCCCATATGGTAGTCTCTTAAGATAAAATAAAAAAATCGCTTTTGAACGTGAACAATGATCAAGAAAGTCAGATCATTGTTCACACATTTTTTAAGGACACTTTCTTGTACCGGTAATTTATCAAAAAAACTGGGATATTGCTGACTGCTGAGGATCGGTTCATAGATAAACAAAAAAATATAATTTTATGCGAGATAGCTGATAGATATTGGCGTCTCTTTTTTTTGTTGCTTTACTGCTAGTGTTGAGTGTTTTTCGTAAGGACATTCCCATTGATTTAGTGGAAGAGGCCTTTATTGAAGGGCTGTTTGCGTACTATCGATGCTTCGACTAAAAAAAGTTTCAAAAAAATGTTGACGGTTTCATTTTTCTGTGTTTATAATTAGGCAACTTAATAAAAGGCATGTAACTGTATTTGATTACAGGCATAACCGAATTGGATTTCCAAACAAATCGTTGGAGGTCTAGTTCGGTTTTTTTTATTAAAAAATCAGGAGGTTTTTAAAATGGATGAAAAAAAAGTAGCGGTTGAGATCCTGGATGCGGTTGGTGGCCCGTCGAATATTTCTCATTTGGAGCATTGCTCTACACGATTGAGATTCACTATAGTGAAGGATGAACTGGTTGATGTAGAAAAAATCAAAAAAATTCCAGGGGTGCTTGGAGTAAACCAGACAGCTCAAACGCAGATTATCATCGGTAATGCCGTGATTGAAGTTTATAATGAGCTGCAAGAGATGATCAAAGGGAAAACGTCAACAACAGAAGAAAAGAAAAATCAGAAGCCTTCAGCTGTTGTTCTCGACTTTGTCATCAGTATTTTCCAACCATTGATTCCAGCTATTGCCGGTGGAGGGATCTTGAAATCAGTATTGATGCTCTTGAATCTAGTCGGTGTATTAGATAAAACAACATCAACCTATCAGATTCTTACTTTTGTGGGAGATGCGCCGCTGTACTTCTTACCCATGCTAGTTGCGATTACGACTGCCAATAAAATGAAGGTGAACAATTTAGTCGCTGTTTCAGCGATTGGTGGTTTATTGATTCCGGGTCTGACCACCATGTTAACAGAAGGAACAAGCTTGTTCGGATTGTCCCTGCAAAATATCAATTACGCGTATCAAGTGTTCCCAGCTATTTTATGTACGATTTCCTATGCGTATCTTGAACGCTTCTTTACGAAGATCAGTCCAAAAGTGATCAGAAGCTTCTTTGTTCCAATGATGTCACTTGTTATTGTTGTTCCATTAACATTATTCATTCTTGGACCAATCGGCTATACCTTTGGTCAAGGCTTCGCAAGTGTTATCATGACTGTCTTTGCTCGTTTTGGCTGGATTGCCGTTGCCTTGTTAGCGGCATTCTTGCCATTCATGGTTGTCACAGGGATGCATAAAGCGATGATCCCATATGTGATTACTTCTCTTGGAGAAACAGGGAAAGAATTGATCTATAATGCGGCATCATTGGCGCATAACATTGCAGAATCTGGTGCCTGCTTTGCAGTGACACTCCGTTCTAAAGATAAAGAAATGAAAGCTACGGCAGTATCGGCAGCTATTTCTGCCCTATTTGGAATCACAGAACCTGCGCTATACGGGGTAACGATCTTACACAAACGCGTCTTATACAGTGTTATGCTAGGAAGTCTGATCGGCGGAGCGACAGTCGGCATACTTGGCGTAGAAGCGTATGTAGCGGTTGGACCTGGTCTTGCCAGTTTGTCAATGTTCATATCCGATGAGCTTCCTAGAAACTTAATGAATGCGGTGATCGGATTAGTCGTCTCATTTGCGGCATCTTTTATCGCAGCCTTTGTTTTATGGAAAGAGCCAGTAAGTGATTCAGAAGAAGAAAACGTTGAGAAAAATGAAAATGAACTTGTTTTTAACGCACCATTGGCTGGTAAAGTCTTGCCTTTATCAGAGGTGAAGGATGACGTTTTTTCTAGCAAGATGTTGGGTGACGGTGTGGCGATCGTTCCTTCTAAAGGCGAGCTATTCGCTCCTATCGATGGAGTCATTGAAATGGTGTACAGCACGAAGCATGCATTAGGGTTGAAAACAACGGATGGGGTGGAAATTCTCTTCCATATCGGCATTGATACAGTGAACCTGGAGGGAAAATATTTCACGAGCTATGTTCAAGAAGGGCAGAAAGTTAGTCAAGGCGACCTGTTGCTTTCCTTTGAGTTAGAAAAAATTATCGAGTCAGGATTTGATCCGACCACGATGATTATTGTCACAAATCCGAAAAATGTAAAACTAAAAATCAGTGAACAAGAAGAAGTGAGTAAGGAATTGCCTTTATTTGCGATTGATAGATTGGGGATGGAGAATTAATGAGTTTTAAGGGAAATTTTTTGTGGGGCGGCGCGATTGCGGCCAATCAAGTCGAGGGAGCTTGGGATGTCGATGGCAAAGGAATGTCTGTCGCGGATGTAGCAAGCTATAAGCCAAAAGTAGATGTGAAAGACTATTCGGCGCATCATACGATTACGACAGCAATTATCGAAAAGGCCAAAAGCGATAAAACGACAGAATACTACCCTAAAAGAAGAGGAATCGACTTCTATCATAGATATGAGGAAGATATCGAGCTTTTCGCGGAGATGGGCTTTAGAACATTACGGTTATCAATTGCTTGGACAAGACTTTTCCCCACGGGTGAAGAAGAAAAACCAAATCAGCTGGGCATTGATTATTATAAAAAAGTCTTTGAACAGCTAAAGAAATACAAGATTGAACCGATTGTTACGCTGTCTCATTATGAAATGCCTTTGGAACTATCGGACAAATACAATGGCTGGGTAGACCGCAAGCTGGTAGAGCTATTCGTGAAATTTTCGGAAGTCTGCTTTAAAGAATTCGGTGAGTATGTCAAGTATTGGTTGACCTTCAATGAAGTAGATAGTGTGGGAAGACATCCATTCACCACAGCGGGAATCGTGGAGGATAAGTGTGAGGGTTATTCTTATGAAGAGGCGATCTATCAGGCTTTACATCATCAATATGTAGCGGCGGCTATTGCTACTAAGAAATGTCATGAGCTTATTCCAGGCAGTCAAATGGGCTGTATGCTGACAAAATTGACGACATATCCTAATACGTGTAATCCAGAGGATGTGTTATTGTCCTTAAATAGCAATTTAGACAATCATTCTCATGCGGATATTCAAGTATTAGGCGAATACCCACCGTTATACAAGAAATATTTAGAAATTAAAGGAATTGAACTCAAAAAAGAACCAAATGATGATAAACTCTTAAAAGAAAATACCGCCGATTATTTAGCCTTTAGTTACTATATGTCCCGAACAGAGTCAGCAGATACTTCAAAAGAACGAGCAGCCGGAAATACGGTCATGGGTGTGAAAAATCCATACCTTCCTTCGACGGATTGGGGCTGGCAAATTGATCCAATAGGATTAAAAATCTCTCTACTTGAACTTTACGATCGTTATCGAGTGCCATTGATTATTGTTGAAAACGGTATGGGTGCCAAGGATGAACTGACAGAGGATAAGAAGGTGCATGATGACTATCGTATTAGCTATCTTAAGCAGCATATCCAACAAATGAAGGAAGCTGTCGAGCTGGGTGTCGATCTATTTGGCTACACAAGCTGGGCGCCGATTGATCTAGTCAGTGCCTCAACTTCTCAAATCAGTAAAAGATATGGCTATATCTATGTGGATCAAGATGATCTAGGGAACGGGACTCAAGAACGATACAAAAAAGATTCTTTTTATTGGTACAAGAAGGTTATTGAAACAAATGGTGAAGAGTTAGGATAGGAGCTTCGGTATGAAAATCAAAAAAGTATTGAATGCAAATACGATTTTGGCTGAAGATGAAGAACACCAAGAATATGTCTTTTTTGGAAAAGGGATTGGTTATGGAAGAAAAATCGGCCAACAGGTAGAACAAGATGTGATTAATAAAGTCTTTATTCCGGTAGAAAATTCTCAAATACAGGAATATGTGAAGCTGCTGGAATCCATCCCGCCAATCTTTTTAGAAATCACCCAAAGCATTGTGGAAAAGGCAGAAGAAGACTTAGGCAGTAAGCTGAATTCCAGTGTCTATTTCACCTTGAGTGATCACTTAAACTTTGCGATTGAACGCCAAAAAAATGATGTACAAATTATGAATCGTGTGTTCTGGGAAATAAAAAACTATTACCCAAAAGAGTTCGAAGTAGGAACCTATGCGTTAAAAGTCTTGAAAAAGCGATTAGGCGTAGTCTTGCCAGAAGAAGAAGCAGCGAATATTGCCTTTCATATTATCAACGCCCAAAGCAGTGATTATACTAATCGCAAAGGGATGGAGTACGCGAAATTAGTTTCGGGTATTTCAGACATTGTGCGGTATGAGCTTGGAATTGAGTTTGATAAAAGCGATATTCATTACCAGCGTTTCTTAACGCATTTAAAATTCTTTGTCGAACGCTACTTTGAAGAGAAGATGCTTGTAGAAGAAGAACGATCCTTTTTCGAGCAGATCGCGACGCTTTACCCCAAGGCACTCACGATTGCCTTTACAGCGAAGGATTATGTAGAGCTGCTGCACAAAACACCGATTACAAAAGAAGAGGTCGCTTATTTGACCGTCCATATCAATCGCTTAATGAATAGCGAGGCGATTGATCAGTCAAAATCTGAATAGGTTCAAATAAAAAATGATTTCATGAGAGACAGCCTAAAAATCGGCGTCTCTTTTTTTATACCCGTTCCCAATAGTATGAATAGCATGCTCGTTTTTCTGAAGAAGGTCAGATTAATAAATAATTATAAATTAAACCATCATTATTTTGGTATATCCATCGGATATGCCAGACTGTAGACAAAGTCCATTTTATGGATGCTGTCTACAGTCTTTTCTTTTATAATGGATTTATGAAACCGAATACAGGAGGGATAGTTTATGATGTCCAAAAACAATACGAATGGTAGAAACCAATTCGCGATGCTCACGATTGACGATCTGGTTCCTCATGATCACCTTGTTCGAAAGATTGATGCGGCGATTGATTTTGAGTTCATTTATCCAATTGTTGAAGAGACTTATTCAACTTTAGGACGACCAAGCATTGACCCCGTTATTCTTATCAAATTAGTGTTTATCCAATACCTCTTTGGGATTCGCTCCATGCGACAAACAATTAAGGAAGTCGATACCAATGTCGCTTATCGTTGGTTTTTAGGATTTTCCTTCGAAGAAGACATCCCGCATTTTTCCACTTTTGGTAAAAATTATGTCCGGAGGTTTCGAGAAACCACGTTGTTTGAAGACATTTTTGCTTATATTTTGGGACAAGCAGTCAAAGCAGGCTTTGTGACAGAAGATAACTTATACTTTGATTCGACGCACATCAAAGCCAATGCCAATAAACATAAGTTCACGAAGGAAATGACTCATGACGAAGCGAAAGCCTATCAAGATGAATTAGAAGATGAAATCAATCGTCAACGAATCGTAGCAGGAAAACGCCCTTTTACTTTGGACTTAGAAAAGGAAGTGGAGCTGAAAGAAAGAAAAATAAGTAAGGCCGATCCAGAAAGTGGCTACTATGTCAAAGGCGAACGAGAAAAACAGTTTGCTTATTCTGCCCATACATCCTGCGATGACAACGGATTTGTTCTTAGCACGATCGTGACTCCCGGAAATATCCATGACAGTCAAGTCGCGTTCCAACTCGTCAAACAATCGAAGAGACTTTTTCCAGAAATCAAACGAGTGGTTGCGGATGCTGGCTATAAGACCCCGAAGTTTGTTCACTTTTTGACACACTGGAAACTTCGGCCAATTTTACCCTACTCACGCCCGAGAGGAAAGAAAGGGTTGTTACCAAAAAAGGAATTTGTCTATGATGAGTATCACGATTGCTATCTTTGTCCTAACGATCAAATGTTAAAATTTTCTACAGTCAACCGAGAGGGCTATCGAGAATACAAATCAAATCCGAAAAAATGCATAAGTTGCCCGTTGCTAAGAAGCTGCACGAAAAGTAAAAATCATCAAAAAGTGATCACACGACACGTTTGGGCGAATTTGATGGATGAAATTGAGCAGCTTCGCCTGACAGATTTGAATAAAGAGATTTACAAAAAGAGAAAAGAAACGATCGAGCGAATATTTGCAGATGCAAAAGAGAAGCATGGGATGCGTTGGACCAAGTATCGAGGCTTGGAAAAAGTCGCGACGCATACGATGCTAGTGTTTGCTGCAATGAATTTGAAGAAGCTGGCCACGTGGCTATGGAAAGGCAAAGAGCCTTTATTTTTTTGCTCTGAATTTCGAAAGGAAATGTATAAAAAGACGTCCCAAACTCGAACTAAGAGTTTGAGACGTCTTTTGTCTACAGTCTGTGGTATATCCATCGGATATGCCTTTTTTATTTGTCGAAAATAAAGTTTTATCTATATACATCTACGATTATTTTGTAAACCAACGATAAGTTTTCACACGGTATATTACTAGACATACATAGCGTTAGTAAGAATAAACGGACCAATGAATACATAAAAAGTATCCCCTCAAATATGAGGAGATACTTTTTAAGCTGAAACTTACCTAAGTAATAATTATAATGAAAAATTTCTTAGTATTGTTAAAACCAAGTGAAAAAGTTGAGTTTAAAAAACGAAAATCAGATTATTTTTAACTGTCGACGTAATTATAAGTTAATTAAAGTCACATTTCAATGTTTTTTTGGCGAAAAGTTATTAAAGTTCATTTTTTGCTAAATAAAAAGTATCGGTATATACAATGAACAATTAAAAAACGGAGAAAAGACCCTATATATAGAGCGTCAATTTCGCCGTCAAAGAAAAGGGGAAATCGTATGCGCAGAGGAGAGAATATCTATCGAAGAAAGGATGGTCGTTGGGAAGGTCGGTATCGAAAAGGTCGTAAGGCTAATGGACAAGTAAAGTATGGCTACGTGTATGGTCGATCATTGCAAGAAGTACGTATGAAGCTCTATCCATTGAAGGTTCGCTATCAAAGCATTCAAAATACACAGGGAGAGCTATGTATCCCACTGCAGGAGTGGGGGAATCAATGGCTGCTGCAAATACAATCCAGCGTCAAGCCTGCTACATTTGCCAATTACCAATACAAATTAACGAAGTATGTCTTTCCCTTTTTGGGAAGTCAGCAGTTAAATGAATTAACCTCAAAGGATGGTCAAGAAATGGTCCAGCAGTGGAGTCGTCGGGGGTTGAAGGTCTCTACGATGAAAGTGATCCTACAAATAGTGTGTCAATGCTTGAACCGAGCAATAAAAATGATGTATTTGAAGGAAAATCCATTTTCTTCTATTCAATTGCCAAAGGAGAAGAAAAGAAAAATTCCAGCATTGTCAAAAAAAGAGCAGCAGCGGTTGGAAAAATCCGCTCTAAAGGAAGGTGGAGTACGAGGGCTGCCAACGTACTTAGCATTATACACAGGCTTAAGAATCGGGGAAATCGCCGCTTTACGCTGGTCGGATATTGATTTTGAGCGAAATGTGATTCAAGTGAGCCACACCTATCAAAGGCTCGCGTTATCAGTCGGGAAACGAAAAACACAACTACTCTATGACATGGCTAAGACAGAGGCAGCTGTTCGGATCATTCCTTTTGGGTCAAAGCTAAGGAAGCTGTTGCTTCAACAAAAAAGAAACACGAAGAGTCGGTATGTTTTTTCCCATAAGAATCATCCTATCGAACCGCGTTTGCTAACGTATCACTTTCATCGGTTGCGTGAACAAGCAGGGATCAAGGGCATTCACTTTCATCAATTGCGCCACACATTTGCGACACGTTGCTTGGAAGCACAAAGCGATATTTTATCTGTGAGTGCGATGTTGGGGCATACTTCTACACGGTTGACGCTAGATACGTATGCGGATTCCATGATTGAGCAGCGAGTTCAAGTAGTCTATCAGATGGAGAAACTCTTACATTAGTTTGTTAACCAATAACAAAAAAATTTTAAAAAAGGCAATATTCGGGCAGAGCTTTTTTTAAAATTCGTGAAAGCGCTTACTTGTTTATTGTTGAAATGCGAGCGATTCTGTTTATAGTAGATAGAGCTATCGATCATTCGATGGAGGGTTATCGCGGTCTCATTTACCGTCAACTTCCGTCAGGCATCTCCTCTAATGTGTTTATCTATCAGTGTTTTTGTCTTCTACCTTGGTTTTAACAAAACCAAGTGAAAAGTAAACGAATGGAGATAGCGTATCAGTATCACGGATCTATTTTAACAGAAAGTCATCTATTTGCTAAAACAGAAACTTTTCTTTCTGTTTAGAATAAAAAAAGGAGTGTTTTTTAATGAAAGATTTGAAAGGAAAATTAGTCGTTAGTTTAGCTAGCCTATCCGTTCTGGGTTTGGCATTTGCTGGGAGCATAGGAGGATTTGCGGATACGTTGGACACACCTGTACGAGTTCAATTTGAGGCAGAGGGGCTTATTCCTAACCCCAACCCAGATCCGGATGAATTACAATTGCGCTTTGTTCCAAACCTTGTCGATTTTGGTAATACACATACTGCTGGAAATGCACTGACACAATCAATCGGCACAAGCGGAAAGTATGTTGCGTTATATGATGGAAGAGATACTGCTCTTACAAATAATGAGTGGACATTATCTGCCAGTGCTTCTAACTTAACCAACCCAGTCGCTCCTGCACAAGTGATCAACTCAGGGAAGATCAAAGTTGCAGTAGGAAGTATGAAAGATTGGGGTGCGCCTAGTGCTCCTACTTCTGCGAATACAACAACCAATGCCGCAAATATTACTGTAGGCAGTGGCATCACAGCAGGTGTTGCGGAGTTAGCCTTGGATGGAACGACTACTGAGTTAGCGAAGACGGACTCAAGTATTAGTGATCATGGTTATGCGTTGCCAATCGATTCAATGACATTAGAATTGGCTGCGGGCGATTCAAATACTGCGTTTGCCGGACAATCATTCCAAGGAAATATCACTTGGGCGTTAACTGATTCATTCTAATTACTTTACTGAGTGAAAGAGAAGAGGATTGTTCTCTTCTCTTTCTTTTATTTAAGGAGAACCACTAAATGAAAAAAAAGCTTCTCATAAAAGATCTTTTATTTCTAGTTAAAAAGAGTTTTTGTTGTTTATTGATAGTTTCAAGTTGTTTTCTATTCAGCACTGTGAGTTTAGCAGAAGAAGCGGGGAGCTCGGGGGAAAAGGCAACACAACCTGAAAATGATGTAGGCTTTGCGGTAGAGCCTGTACAAACTGCTACACAAATCGATTCTCAAAAGGGCTTTTATTTTATTAAGGTTGAACCGAATCAGCCGCAAGAACTATCGATAAAAATCAGGAGTACAAACGTCGCGCCAGCAACTGTCAGTATCTATGTAAAAAATGCGTATACCAATCAAAACGGTTCAATTGATTACGATAGTGATGACTATGAAAGAGATGCCACTTTGACAGATTCTGTCGAAGAATTAACATCCGTTTCCGAGAAAAAGGTAACCGTCAAAAATTACGAAGAGAAAATTGTAACAATTAGCGTTAATCCTCCCCATGAAAAATTTTCAGGGGTTAAAGGGGGAACGATTTGCATCATGAAAGCTGATTCGTCAGAAGAAAAAGAAGGACTGAGTTCTACGTTTGGATATCGTATCGGATTACTGCTTACGGAAGACTCAGAAGTTTATGACGATGGCTCTTCCTTGAACCTCTTAAAAGTCCGTTCCACAGTGCATCAGGGGAAGCGGGTGATCCAAGCTCGAATGCAAAATCCTGAACCAAAAGTATTGAAAGATTTAATGATTGAGACCAAATTATACAAAAAGGGCAGCCGTGAGGTAATTAAGAAGAGAACAGCCAATAATATGCGAATGGCACCAAATTCTCAATTTGATTTTTCAACGAATTGGGGGATTGATCCGATCAAAAGCGGCACATATACTCTCCAAGTGCGTGCACAGTCAGGGACAAATACATGGGAATGGAAAAAAGACTTTACTATTGGAGAAAAGCAAGCGAAAAAGATCAACGAGGAAGCGAGCTTTACGATTACCTTCCCGGAATGGGTACCGCTTGTCACTATTTTGATAGGAGTGGTTAGCATTATCTTGATAGGTTGCCTTTATGTGCGGAGTAAAAAATGGAATGTACCTTAAAAAATCTCAAAAAGAAGGTGAAGAGATGAAAAAAAAGAGAATGGCAATTTCTTTCTTCATTGGGATAATAATTAGCCTCGTTCTTTTTATAGACCCTATAAAGTCTTGTGCCACTAGTACAACGATGACAATCACTTTTTCTAGTCAAGAAAGAGAGAGAGAGGGTGAGTCAACGACTGATCTACCATTGATTAAACATACAAGAGAAAAAAAGAGAGATGAATCTTTTTTAGCCTATTCAGGTCAGCGAAGATTGCCCACCACTGGGGAAGAATATAATAGTGTTCTGTCTTGTCTAGGATGGACAACATTCCTATTTACTTTGCTCTTTTTCTTCATTGGCAATTATGAACGAAGAAGGAGGGATGGATGTGAATAAAAAATGGGTTTCATTTTTTATGTTCGTAGGCTTTTTATCTAGTACGGTGATTCATCCGGCGATTAGTATAGCCGTTTCACAGGGGACACAGAACTCCCAGAGTCAAACAGAAGCCTCTACTAATACGCTGACGACTATGTCTAGTGATGTGCTGGGAGCGCCAAACGAAACAGCAGATTCTGAGGAAGAACCAATTGTCGAAGCGCAGGAGCAAGAGATTTATGCAGAGAAAAACTATGATGAGCGGGATTTATCAAAAAAAGATGAAGAAAATGGTTCACAACCGTTTGTCCAAGCAGAAATAGATCAGAAAGGGCTAAGTGGAGAAATTCAACGAAGCTCTGAATCCTCCGATGAGTCAACAACAATCCTAGAAAAAGTAGCTTTGCAGACCAAAACGAAAGATACTGGTTGGCAAGAAGTAACGGTATTCAAAGAGAGTACGGACCATATACTGAACGAGTCTAATTTTATCTTTGAACTTAAAGATATTTTAGAAGAACAGGATTACCGATTGATTGTAGATTATGAGATAGAGGTACCCAACGAAGAACAATCTGTAGTAAGAACTATTCATAAAGGGCACATTCTTTTTAAAACAGATATAACGGAAGCTTCTGAAAAAAACACAGAAATCTATGAAGAGAAGCTGCAAACACAATCGACAGCTCAAAATGAGCACCCGACTCGAACACAAGGAGAAATAACTCCAAGAGCAGTAGCTGATGTTGTATATAATGGTTCGGCAGGTACAGGCGGCAAGATAAGTACTTATGTAAAAATACATGGTATAAAAGCCAAAGAAGCATCTATTGAACTCAAGTATCAATTGTACTCCAGTCCAGCATATACACGCTATGCTGTTTGGAGTACAGATCCAAATCGTATCATCAAGCTTTGTGCCAATGTATCTAGTGCTTCACAATTGTCAAAAGCATTGTGGACAGAATTGAAGGCAGACGGCACTAATGTAGTTGTACCGTTTAATAAGAGTTGGGATGATGGTTCTGTTACATTTGGGTCGGGGAAAATGACAAATCTTAAACCAAAAACAACGTATTATGTTTGGCTTTTTTCAGTTCCATCCAGTGAGATAAACATCGGATGGTATCATCCACAAGGAACGTCTACTATTCTGGAAAAATACATCAGGACACCGTATGTTTTCACTACGGATTCTGCAGCGGCGTTATCTATCGCTGCTCCGACTTTTACACAAGCAAGTGCGACGCACAACACGATTCCAATGGTTGGAAAGAACTACACTGGAGATATTTTCCAAACGAGTGGACAAGGGAAAGTGCAGGTAACTTCAAACGATGGAACAACCGTTCAAGATAAGGTGACAAACTTAGGTCATACAATTTCTCAAGGGGGAACCTACAACAGTGCTACTGTGTCGGGATTAACTGCAGGAACACGATATAAGGGAAGAACGGCGATAAAAGACTATGAAGGAACATGGCGTTATTCTCCATGGAGCGGGTATTTTTACACTGCTAATACAGTGAATCAACCTGCAGCTCCAACGCTGAATACACCAAGTGCAGCAAATAACGCAACAGCACAAGTGAGTGCTACCTATAATGTTGGAGATGTGGCAGCACATCCTACATCGACGGATATTCAGATCAGTACTAATAACTCGACTTGGACAACAATTACAGCGGATACAACCCCAGCAATTACGAACAGAGTTTTTAATACTAGTAGCAAAAGTGTAAGTTTTACCCTGTCAAAGCTCAATGCTAGAACAAAGTATTATGTGCGCTATCGTGTTCGAAATGCCAGTAATGTGTGGTCAGGCTATTCAACTGCTCGGGAATTTACCACGGGAGCAATGACATTATCTATTGGAACCCCGACATTCACGCAGACAACAGCCACCCATAATGCCATTTATATGACGGGAACGACCTATACGGGAGATATTTTCCAAACGAGTGGGCAAGGAAAAGTGCAAGTAACTTCTGATGATGGAGCGACGGTTCAGGATAAGGTGACGAATTTAACGCACACTGTTTCTCGAGGAGGAACCTATCACAATGTAACAGTACCTAACTTAGTTGCTGGAACAAGGTATAAAGGTAGAGTTGCCATCAAGGATTATGGCGGAACGTGGAGATATTCAGCATGGAGTGCGTATTTTTATACCGCAAATACAGTCAATCAGCCCGCAGTTCCAACCCTGAATACGCCAACGGCTGCGAACAATGCAACAGCTCAAGTGAGCGCTACTTATAATGTAGGGAACGTAGCTGCTCATCCAACATCAACGGATATTCAGATCAGTACCAACAATTCGACTTGGACAACAATTACAGCGGATACCACGCCAGCAATTACAAACAGAGTCTTTGATACTGTAAATAAAAGTGTGAGCTTCACCCTATCAAAGCTCAACTCTAAAACGAAGTATTATGTGCGCTATCGTGTGCGAAATGCCAGTAATGTGTGGTCAGGTTATTCAACTTCTCGTGAGTTTACGACAAAAGGGGTCCCGTTAACTTATATATCTAATCCGACCTTTAGCTATACGACTTCAGCAAAAAAAATGATTTTGAATGAAGGAAGCTATAATGGTGATATATATGGTGGAGCAACTAATGGGCAGCAAGGAATGCATGTGAAAAACGATGCTGGTGCATGGGTTAGCGTACGCGGAGGTAGTGTGCATCATGAAATACCGTACGGCAGTGGGAAATATGCTGCTGGTGGCTATACATTACCCGATGAATTGATGCCAGGAACTCAGTATCGTTCCCACATATTTATTCGTGATACTGATAATGTGTGGCAAGAATCTTGGCGCTTGAACAATAATACCTATTCCTACTTTTATACAAAAAATGAAGTGGATGGTGTTACCAATGTCACCTATACACCGGCACAAACAGCATCAAGTGCCAGCGCATCAATGGTCGGAGTCTATAAAGTATCCGACTACTCGCAAGGGCAAGCGCACCCGAAAGAATCGGGGGTTACTGATGGTTATGATGGTCAAAAAGGTGTAGATATTCGTATACGTTCTTCCCAAGATACTAATTACACGTCTTGGAAAAGTGTAAAAGCAATAGGAACAGTTGGCTCGCCCATTACTGTTACTTCGCTGACTATTAATTCGACAAGTAAACGGGTTGAATTCACACTCGGACATATGGAAGCAAATACTACGTATGAAGTACAGTATCGTGTGAAAAATGATAGCAATCAATGGTCTGAGTATTCTAGTGTTGTATCCATTCGAACATACGGGATCGCTCTACAAATCTCACCACCTGTTTTCGATCAAGCGACTGCCACAGCCACAAGTATTCAATTGAAGCAAGGGACTTACAGTGGAGATATTTCACAAACATCAAATGATGGGGTCATTTTTACTGAATCCTATAATAACGGAACCAATGACAAAGACTGGACCGCACGGGTGAATAATCTACAACACACCACCACAACAAACGGAACGTACGCTGCCACGATGGTGAACGGCTTGACTCCTGGAACTCGTTACAGAGGGTGGGTGCAACTCAAAAACTTCGAAGGGACTGTTGTTGGACCGATAGGGCAACCAACAGGTGCCGCAAACGAATATTTTTACACGAAAAATACTGTCTCCAGTTTAAGTACGCCTACATTAAATACACCTGTGGCGGAAAATGGGGCGACCGCTGAATTTTCAGTGGATTATCAAGCCGCGGGCGATCATCCAGATCAACCTGCAGCCCATCCAAGTAAGGTAAAGGTGTATTTAAGCACCAATGGTGTTGATTTTTCTGAAATCAGCACTCAGTCGAGTTCTCCATCAATCGATATGTATGATTTTGATACAACGAATAAAAAAGCAACTGTGAAAATCAAGAACTTGATCGCCGGACAATCGTATCATGTGAAGTGCAGTGTTGTTAATCAGGGAGGCGAGTCTGAACAAACCCCTACACGAGCATTTACTACCAATCAACGACAGGCGGGTTTTTATATTTCAGAAACACCGACCTTTAACTTCGGTGTTCAATCGGTCAGTTCAAACGTGATAGCCACGGGATTGTCAACTGCTCAAGGAACCGCTGATTTTGGAATAAAGATGGAAAATGTAGGAATAAATTCCAACTGGTCTTTTGCGGCTCGCGTCGCTTCATTACAAACACAGGATGGGAGTAATCAAGAACTAACAGGCGCACAGCTTTCCTTCGAGAAACAGTTGCAGCACACAACAGATGGTATGAATTGGCAGCCGATAACTCAAGATTTTGAAGGATTGTCTGAACCAACGGCGAGCCTCCCTGCCAATGATACGACGACTCAATTATGGAAGTCGACGAGTATTGCTGCAGGGCAAGGGAAATTTAGAACAACGATTGGCTTTGAGTCTGTCAAGCTGTCTATTCCGGGAAACGTGGCTCAAAAAGGCGCGTTTTACGAAGGGAAGATAGAATGGTTAATGGTAAATGAACCTTAGTAGTTATTCTCTATTTCCCACAAGGAGTATTTTTTCTTTTTATAAATTAGGAATGGTGAGAGTGTTTTTCTCACCATTCCTGAAAGGATGACAAGATTGGGACGCTATAGTTGGATGATCATTTTAACAATAATAGGCATGATCAGCTTAATTGTTTTTTTCTATTTCATATTCAGAGATATGAAACAAATACAGGCACGGAAACGCTCTAAAATGTACTATCTTTTAGATTTGTCATTACTGATAGTTGTTGTTGTATGTGTAGTTTTAGCTGTTTACTTATTTTTTGATATACAAAATCAAATTCGAATACTAGAGGAGATTCTGTGAGGTGATAAAAAATTCGAATACTATTATTGACTCATAATATTTTAAATGAACAATCCATACAACAAAATCTACAGAAGTTTAATTACGAAGTATTTGTCTCAAAAACAATGTTTGACATGCTTTTGCACGAAGAAGATCCATGGAACATTTCTTTTTACCAACTGATTATCCTTAGTGAATCCTTATCGAATAAAGAATTAGAAGTGATCGTCCCGAAATTAAAGGAACGACGCGCTGTAATTTTTCGGAAATACGTATGTGAGCCCTTGAATAAAGAAAAAGATGCGGAAAAAGCATTGGAAATCGATCGCTGGATATCACGAGAGATTGGAATAGATACTTTAAGGGAATTGATCAGTGAGTGCACGGTTATGAGTACTGCTGAACCTAGTGACTATCTATCTAAAGAAACGTTTGAAGGGCTCATCATGGATTTCACTAAGAATCAAAAAAAATACTTTTTAACATTGTATGAAGCAGATTCTTCTCTCGTCTCACGAAAAGAGCTTTGTCAGTCTATCTGGGGCGTCGAATCTACACGATCCAATTTGGCGCAGCTTTCTGTTTTAACGAAAGCTCTACGCCAGAAACTCATGAATAAAGGCTTTCCATCAGATACTATTGAGACAGTCTGGGGAAAAGGCTATCATTTGAACAAGAAGTTTTATCACATGTATCCTAAGTCTCAGCAGTCATGACCATCAGGCAGTGTCTTCTGGATAGAAATAGTGATGAGTCATATGAAAAAAGAAGAACCCTCGATAATCATTTTTTTGATTTTCGAGGGTTCTTTTACGTTTACCTGCCAGTCTGCTTATCACTTGAGAGGATTTGAAGGCTCGCTTTTTCGTTGTGAGGAAAATGATGTGTAATCGGCGAGACTAATGAAAGAAAAACGTTTATGAAGCTTATGTTGAGGGAAAATCTCATCTATCAATAAAGGGTAGTTCCTTTTTGATAATAAATATTAGAAAATTTGATTTCTATTTATTTGCATGTATATACCTATTATGAAGTATTTAAAATCCATTATTTTAAAGAGATAATCAAATTATTGGGTTTTAAAACATTGTTGTTTTAATGCCAATGATAAAAGAAAATATTTTAGTGAGTGAATTGTTTGTTATAATTGATTTGAGTAGGTTATTACGAAAGGAGGTCACAAAATATGAGGGTGCAAAACAAATTAAAGGTGATAGGAGTTGCTGCGACGGTCATGCTTTCTGCTGGGAGTCTTTTTTCAACTGCCATAGGTTTAGCAGAGACTGAGACGGTTCCTGTGGAGTCAAGTGAGTCATTTCAAAAAATAGCTTCGAAAGAACCGGTGACAAGTTTTAGTCAGGAAGTAGTATCAGAGAGTTTCACTTCCCAATCTAGCGATAGAATGGATACGGAGGAGTCCAATACAGTAGAAACTGAAGAATCAGAAACGACTGTCGCAGAACAAAGGGAGGTGTCGGAAGAACAACCAGAAATAGAAAGTAAAAGTCCAAAATTTATCCAAACAAGAGATTTTCTAGTAGATGGAGAATCTAGTGGAATTACCTATCAAGGGAATACTTTGGAACTGAGTGGGACAAATGCACTATACACCGTCAGGATGAATAACTCTGGACAAACGACTACCACCGATCGGATCGAAGTCACAGGAACCAACGTCACGGTGAAGCTAAATGGCGTGAAAATTAAGTCATCTAGTAACGCCCCCTTCTTAATTAATCCCGGCGCTTCCGCGACTGTCGACTTGATTGGTGAGAACGAATTGATTAGTGCGAGTGACTACGCGGGGCTGCAGAACAACAATACTTCGGAAAATTCGCTGGTGATTACAAGTGATTCTGGCAGTTATGATGGATATGCTGGGAAGTTAACCGCGAGATGTGACGGGATGCTTGGAGCAGGTATAGGCGGCGGCGATGGTGGAAGCGGTAAAGTAATTATAAATGGCGGTCATGTAACCGCAACCGGTGGAGATTTTGGGGCGGGGATAGGCGGCGGATCTGGTGGAAGAGGTGAAGTAACCATAAATGGCGGTCATGTAACCGCAACTGGAGGAGATTCTGGAGCAGGTATAGGCGGCGGATCTAGTGGAAGTGGCGAAATAACCATAAGTGGCGGGACAGTTCAATCAACTGGGGGGAATTATAGTTCAGATATCGGCAGCGGGTTCGGTGCCACTGGCGGCTCGGTCACCATCAACGGCGGCAGTATCAAGACGTCCAATAACGCGGTTACTGATTTCAGTAACCCACCGAAAAATACTGATGGTGAAGAAGTGGCTTGCTACAAGTTTAAGAATCCAGTCTCCTTTGACCCGCAGCCTACGCTGAAAGTGGACGGGATTGATTTTAATATTGGTGGCAAACACGAGCCTACAGATGATCAGTACTATCTCTATCTAACCAAGGAAGACCACACCCTTTCGATGCAAAGCGACCAGCAAACCAAAACATGGGACATCGAATGGGATGTCGGCACACAGACCTTTACAGAAAGAACGTACGGCGATTTTCTTATAGACAACTCAACGAGTGTTACTTATGAAAGTAATGTACTGAAGCTAGGCGGCGATGGTCAAATTTACACCGTCAGTATGAAAATCCCCGAAAGTAAAACCACTTCTGACCGGATCGAAGTCACAGGAACCAACGTCACGGTGAAGCTAAACGGCGTGAAAATTAGGTCATCCAGTAACGCCGCCCCCTTCTTAATTAATACCGGCGCTTCCGCGACTGTCGACTTGATTGGTGAGAACGAATTGACTAGTATGCATAACTACGCGGGGCTGCAAAACAACAATACTTCGGAAAATTCGCTGGTGATTACAAGTGATTCTGGCAGTTATGATGGGTATGCTGGGAAGTTAACCGCGCGATGTAACGGGATGTTTGGAGCAGGTATAGGCGGCGGAGCTGGTGGAAGCGGCGAAGTAACCATAAATGGAGGTCATGTAACAGCAACAGGTGGAGCGGGCATAGGCGGCGGCGATGGTGGAAACGGTGAAGTAACCATAAGTGGCGGCTATGTAACCGCAATCGGTGAATATAGGGGAGCGGGCATAGGCGGCAATGGTGGAAGCGGTAAAGTAACCATAAGCGGAGGTACAGTTCAATCAACTGGGAATTCTAGTTCAGATATCGGCAGCGGGTACGGTGTCTCTGGCGGCTCGGTCACCATCAACGGCGGCAGTGTTAAGGCGACCAAAAACAATATCAATCCTGCACCGACAGATGGCAGCGGTCCTGTTCACCCCTATAAAGCTGATGGCACGAACTATCAATCGAATCAGACGGTTACCGCTATGAATAAAGACTTTAATGTCAGCGGCAAACACGATGGAGATGAGTCCTTCTACCTCTACCTGCCAGAAAACAAACACGTGGTGAAGGTCGGAGAGAAAGAATCCTATATTGAGTGGAAAACCGATCAGTTTCTTGCAGCATCGACCTATACCTTAACCATACCTCAGACAGTCGAACTAGAGGCTAGTGATAAAACAGCGTCAGTTGAACTGAAAAATGACTTTTATCAAGTGCCAGGGTACACCCGTCAAGTCACAGCGAAGCTTAAAGTAGGTTCCTTAGATAATGAGAAGTATTTGACATTAACGGATACCACGGATGCAAGCAAGAGTATTCGTACCAAAGTCGCATGGAATGAGTTGAGGATGGAAGCAGGTTCAGAAAAGAATGAAAATCAAATTACCTTCGCTGCCCCGATTTCGTCTATTGATGGAGAGCCGATTCGTGCAGGTAATTACCGCGGCATCTTGACCTTTGAAGCAGGCTTTAGCAATTAAGGAGGACGATCATATATGACAAAGAAAAAAATCGGACAACTTGCTGGCGTACTCTTTCTAATTGTTGCGGGCATTTTCATTGGGATGAATTGGCAAAACTGGTTCGGTGAGCCCTTAGAGGCACAGCTGACAGACGTCGAATCAGCAGAAGATTGGACAGGCGAACGGAAGGCGGCACAAAAACCTTCTCCTACCATCGACATTCCTGGCTATGAAAAGCTTCAGCTGAAAGCAGATAGCTTGGAGCAAACCGTCAACTTCCACAATCCGGAGAACAATACCTGCTATTTCAAGATTTCTGTGTGGCAAGACCCCGAGACGAAATTATGGGAATCCAAACTATTAGCGCCTGGCAAAGCCATTTACGAGCTTACATTAGATAAAACAATAGCTGCGGGAAGCTATGAAGAGGCGATGGTCAAGTACGAGTGTTTTAGTTTAGAAAATCATGAGCCCCTCAACGGCTCTGAAATAAAAGTAACCCTAGAAGTATTTTAAAAAAGGAGTGAACGAAGAATGAAAAAAATAATTGGAGCAACACTGTTAGCGATCATCGCCGTTGGATTTGGTGCGACAGTTCAGGCAGAAGATGCGACCGTAACCTATGACGTAGCAAGCACCTATTCCTTATCTATCCCAGCAAAAACCTTAACAGATACTGATAGAGAATGGGTGATCGGGACGAGTAAACATGATATCGCCCCAGGAAAAAAGCTGGATATCGGCTTATCATTGACAAATACAGCAATGGACGATGAAGGTAAAGTGACACTGAGTCAAGATTCAGGTACCAATAAATTAACCACAAAAATGACGATTAACGGAAGCACAATTCTCAAAGGAAGTTCAATACTTCAGGTAGCTGGCACATCGGATAGTGGTAAGGAAGAAAAGATCAGCTTCGAACAGCTTGCAGGAAACAAACAGGCGGGAACCTACAAGGCACAACTCAACTTTACAGCAGAGATCAAGTAGGAGGGAATCTAATGAAAAAGCGAAGAATAGCACTGTTACTTAGCAGCTTGGCCCTATTTCCGATCGTTGCTTTAGCAGAAGAGCAAAGCACGGAACTAACCGTGGAGATCCCTTCGGAGTATACCTTGACGATTCCGGCGACAACCAAAAATATCCAATACAAGCAAGAAGTGACGGAGCTGGGCACATTGAAGGTTCAGGGGAATCTAGCTGCTGGTCAAAAAGTAAAGGTCACCGCTGCTAAGACACTATTGACATACAAGTCACAGGTCATTCCCTTTTCACTTAAGAATGGTGAGAATGCTGAATGGACACAGGATACATGGACAGATGCAGAGGCGAATAGCGGCAAAGAAATCCCCTTAAAGGTCAACATCACTTCAGAAGACTGGGCAAAAGCCAAAGCGGGAAAATATCAAGGAAAAATCATCTTTACCAGCTCATTTGAGTAAACGAGGAGGGAATACGATGAAGAAAATATTGCAGGCTCTGTCATTGTTCCTGCTGTGTCTGATGGTCCCTACCTCGTTCTCGCCAAGGGTCTATGGGCAGGATCAGTCCGTGGATCTGACGCTTACCATTCCGGCAGAAGCAGCACCAGAGCTGGAAAAGCTGGTGAAAGAGGAGAAGGAAAAGCTGCGTGACAAAGAGACTTATACCGAGGCGAGCTGGGAGGCCTACCAAAAAGCGCTGCAGAAGGCCGAAGAAGTTCTGACAAACACCCCTCACGACGAGGAAAAAGTCACTGCGGCCTTGATTGATCTGAAAAAGGCCATACAAGGCTTGACTCCGCGCAAAAAAACGAGTGGGATGGTTCCTGTGAATGCAACCAAACCTAAGGCAAATGCTCAAACAACCACCAGCAAGTATCCAGCCACCGGCATGGCGGTCGATCTGGGGCTGGCGAGTCTTGGGGTGCTCCTTGTTGGCACAACGAGTATCTTATGGCTGAGCAGCCGTAGAAAGGCAAAGGATTTGGAATGAAACATGGTTTACTCACATAGAATTCTAAACACACAATCTATCCTAAGAGATAAAAAAATCTTTTTAGGATAGATTTTTTTGCTGGTGAGAACAGAAATGATTTTTCCTATGATAAGAGCAATAGGAGGTCCGTAGTCAAACACCAGCCATATCAGGCTATTTCCTGTAGTACAAAGATTTTTCTTGGATCATCTATCAATTTTTATTCCATTGGAGGGTGAAAAAATGAAGAAGTCTGTCACACAAGGAAATGATTTGCTATTAGGACATGGGTGACAGAAAAGAGCAGTGAAAAAGAGACTGCCAATGAATTTCTTAGCTTCCATGAGACCAATAAAAAAAAGATAGATGGAAAAACCGCCATGCCCGTCAACAGCAGCCCATTGAAAGTACCGGCAAAATAAAAGCCCCATAGGACAAAATAACTGATCAGCGCAATCAAGGCACAGCTATCTAAGACGAGATTTTTCCGTGGGGGACACCGATTCACTATGACAAATAAGGAGATCATCAGCCCAAAGCGGCCAATGTTCTCAAGCAGGTTCCAGAGCCAGCATTTGGCTTCATTGCTATCCAGTACATTTGATGGAGGAGGAGATAATAGAGAGAGTAAATTAGGAGCCATGACCAAACAAACAGCGAATATTCCAAGCAAAGAGAAGCCAAAACGGTAATTTTTCATCGGATTCCTTTCAGATGTTGTTATGACGTGTTTTCAGTATAAAAGTAACCGCGAGAAAATTCAATTTCAATCAGAGATGCATAAGGGGATCAATCTTTCACGGCCTAGGCTATACTGTACTAAGTAGAAAAAAAGGAAAAATCCAATATGCTTTGAAACAATCGTCTGTTTGCGGCGTAGTCTCATTTTTTAAGTATGTTAAAGTAAAAAACGGCTGGGGGAATAATGATGGAAAAACTATCTGACGCATTACTGATCATTGATTTACAAAAGGGTGTTTGCTTTGACCAGGTGAAGATCGATCACTTTGAAGAAATCATTGCGCTAGTGAATCAACGCATCCAGCTTTATCGAGGACAAAACAAACCGATCCTCTTTATTCAACACTGTGATGAAGAGCTAGTTCCACATTCAGAGGCATGGGCGATCGTAGATGAACTGGATGCGGAGGAAGAGGATACCTATATTCAAAAGACACATGCTAACTCGTTTTATCACACTAAACTGCAGGAGGTATTACAAAAACGGCATATTGGCAGTCTAGAAATCTGTGGTGCTCAAACCCAGTATTGCGTAGATACCACGATAAAATTCGCCCATGGCTTAGGCTACCAGTTAACCATGCTGAAAAACGCTTCGACGACCTATGACAATGAGTTCCTTTCTGCTTCAGATACCATTTCTTTTTACGAAAATATTTGGGAAAATCGTTTCTTACAGCTCATCAAATAAAGACGAATGCCTAACTCTTCATTTTAAATGAAAACAATAGAAAAGCAGCAAAGCTAGTGGTTGTTTCGTATTGTGCAGAGGGGGGGAACGATTCTTACTACGAAATTTTTCACATAGGAAGTAATGTGATACAGTGTATATACACGGATATACATTGTAGGAGAGGAGCGCTAAAAAGATGAAAATCCAAGAGAGAAAAATTAGAAGAGTAGGAAATTCCATGGTTGTAACACTATCTAAAGAGTTTTTAGAGAGTATCAACGTTTCTGAGTCTGACATTGTTTACATTGATGAGGAAAAACTAAAAGAAGCTTTTACGAAGAAAGAGGAAAAATCTGCGGATCAATTACAATTAGAAATGATGATCGCAAAATCTTTCCAAAAACATAATGAACTCTATAAGGAACTGGTAGATAAATAATGTTTCACTATCTGACTGCCAGTGAAGTTTCAATAATAAACACCTTTCAAATTACGCAATATTCCCCACAAGAACAATTAGGAGTAAGGGACTTCAATGCTCTTGAAAGGACTGTGAATCAACCTAAGCAGGAAGTGTTTAGCAAAGAATTATACCCAACAATCGCTGAAAAAGCGGCTATTTTAATGATCAATCTAGTAAAGAAGCATCCGTTTCACAATGCCAATAAACGAACAGCGCTAATGGTTGTCGATATTTTTCTCCAAAAGAACAATGTTGAGCTGCAATTGGGTATCAAAGACGGGGTAGAGCTACTTGTTTCTATCGCTACTTTTGAGAAGGATGATTTTGAACAATTGAAAATGCATGTTGCTTCGGAAATAGAGAAGAATATAAAACATTGAGTTTAGCTACATCAAAGAGTACACAAAGAAAATTTTTCATAGTCACCTATCGGGTGGCTATTTTCATTTTTGATTTCCCTAATCTTAAATTAGAACCGCTGAAAGAGAATTATTCTAAGGCAAAAAATGCTATTATGGGAAAGAGAGAATGGTATGCTAACCATTAAACAGGTTTATAAGGAGTTGCTTATCGATGAAAGAGAAAAAAGAGGAACAAGCATTGGTTTTCTTGCCGTTAGCGGCCAATGGCAAACCGCAGCATCATGGATCGGAAAAGATCGGCTGCCCCTTTTGCGATTATGCAGAAGAAGAGAACATCCTGAAAAGGGAAAAGGAAATGCTATGGATTCTCAATAAATATCAGACCTTACAGGACACGTTCCAAACCATTATAATCGAGAGCAACGATCATAATAAGGACATCTCGACCTATACAAAGGAACAAAATCGAGAATTATTTGCTTTCGCCTTCGACTGCTGGACAAAAACGAAGAACGATCCGCAATTCGAATCCGTGCTCTTTTATAAAAATCATGGACCTCTATCTGGCGGCAGCTTGAAGCATCCCCATATGCAAATCGTCGGATTAAAGGAGATGGATGGTGAGAAAAATATTCATTCTGGGAACTTTACAGGAATCTCTGTTCTCTCAGACAAGAATATCGAGATTAATTTTTCCACCATGCCGGTGATGGGCTTTTTAGAGATCAATATCCTAGTGGATGCTGAAGCTCCTGAAGCCATTATTCAATTAGCTGATTTCATTCAAAAAACAGTTGATTACATATTGAACACCTATCATCATGGACGCTGTGATAGCTACAATCTTTTTCTGTTTGAAAAGAACGGTAAATACATCGTCAAGATAACCCCTCGTTTTATCGTCTCACCATACTTTGTCGGCTATCGCTTGGCACAGAATTTCTCGGAGGAGCATCTGCTCGCTTTGGGGGAAGAGTTTAGGGAGAGTATAGCGAGATAGATACAGAAAAGATGACAGATGAAAAACAGTCAAGCAACGGTATTGATACCGTTACTTGACTGTTTTTTAGTAGCTCGCTTTTATTGTTCTTCTTCCACTAGCTTCGTCTTGTTGTTCTCCATTACTTTGAAAAACGGATAGTAGATAACAACACTTATAAGGATCAATACGAAGCAAAAGACGATATTACGCCAGTCCATACTTGAAAGATACGCTTGTGCGAAAAAGGGCGTGAAGGATGGATCAACGATGAATCCCACACTAATCAGACCGACACTCTGCGCAAAATACGTCAATAATAATGAAATTATCGGCGTAATTAAAAATGGAATTGCCAAAATTGGATTGAAGACAATCGGAAGCCCAAAAATAACGGGTTCATTGATCGAACAGATCCCCGGAATAAGGGAAAGTTTTCCAATTGTTCGATATTCTGAAACCTTGCTTCGTATCATTAAAAGCACTAGACCAAGGGTTCCACCAGCGCCTCCTAAAACAGAGATACGGAACATTTGCAGATTCATCAGGTGAGTCATTGTTTCTCCATTCGCCATCTGTTCGGCATTCAAACCTGTTTGCGCCATTCCTAAAGTAAAGACAATTGGAAAAATAATAGACGAGCCATTGATGCCGAATAACCATAGAATGTTTCCCAAAGTGACGATCAATAAGAACCCACCAAGACTCCCAGCGATATTTGTAGCGGGAGTCAAAATCTGCATCACTGTTTCTGGAAAAATCTTTTTGGTTGTTAGTAAAAAGATCAGATTGATGCCGTAAAAAAGAATGATGTTTGTCAACAGTGGAACCAGTGTATTGATGAAAGTGGCTACCATAGGTGGAACGGTATCTGGCAATTTTAGCTTGATATTTCTCACTTCAAACACTCGGTTCACTTCAACGACTAATAGACCGATTAGGATGGCTACGAAAAGACCGTTTGTTCCCAAATAATTTAAGTTTATTGTTCCTTCCATTACGGGTGTGCAGACCATTAGGAAAATGACAGATGCGACCATGCCATTCATGGATGGATTGATTTTGTATTCACTAGCAAGAGAAAAAGCAATACCGAAGACACTGATCAGTCCGATAATTCCCATGGTCAAGTTGTATGGAGCAGTGATCAAATCATAATTAGCGACTGCAAAATCCTTCCATCCAGCCATAAATTTCATAAAGAAATTGGCTGTTTCTGGATTGTAGCGATCAATGTTAATCGGTGGATTGGCGAAAATTAGAAAAAAAGAGCCAATTACGATGAAGGGCAGTCCAAACATCATCCCACTAGAAATGGCTTTGAGGTGTCGCTGATTTCCAATTTTTGCTGCTACTGGACTTAGTAGGTCATTAAGTTTCATGATGAACGTAGAGTTTTCCATACTTGTGTCCTCCTATACCTGCCAAGGATTAAAGTCAAACGTGCTTGGTACGACATGATTCGGGTCATATTTTTTTATGATTTCTTCATATTGTTCTTTGTAGTCATTCTCTACTTTTGCTTGAGGAATAACTTTACTTGCTTCATGTAAAAAGTGTTCGGAGCCACGTCCCATCTCTTGCCCACGTGTCGTGTGTTTATCAAGGGCAATATCTGGAATTTCAGGGACATATCCCATAGCGAAGCTTTTAATAACAATATTTTTTAGAAGATCTGAGGAACGATCCTTTTCTGAGCCGCATAAATAGCGGATGGCATGGAAGAAAAACATCGCACGGTCTGATTCATTGTATTGGAATTCCTGACGCATCAGATTCAAGTTGTTGATCATCAGTGCCGCCATAGGATTTCCCATACCGATGTCCTCCACACTGATTGCTAATAAGCGTCTCCATAGTTTTTCTTCAAATTGTGGTGAGGTAATATACATCTCGTAGGCAAATTCGCAGGCATCCTTTTCTTTTCCTCGACGAATAGATTTTTGTAATGCGGAGATTACTTCATCGCCGCGTAAGCCGTTTCGGGTAGTCATCTTTGCCCAAGGATCTTGAATAAATTTTTTTTCTGTCATGCTATAATACTCCTAACGAAAGAATTTGAGGTGGACCTAATGGATACAGAAACGCTAATCGATAAATATCAGTTGAATGATTCGGAAGCTGCGGTTTTACGATTTATGGATAAAAATCGTGATTCCCTAAAAAGCCTAGGCATTCGAGAGGTAGCGAAGGCGTCTTATGTTTCAACGGCTACCATCATCAATATGGCGAAAAAAATCGGCTATTCCGGTTATAGTGAGCTGGTCTTTGCCTATGCAAACAAGCAGTCAACAACTAGCTCTCCCAAGAAATTTTCAAACGAAGAACGAGATGAATTTATTCGTCTATTGTCTAAATACCGTGATAAGCGACTCATGATCTTGGGCTCCGGTTTTTCGCAAAATATCGCGAACCATTTCTCTGAGAAGCTAAATCTTTACGGCTTTCGCGCGACAGCTAATAGTCATTTAGAATTTCTTCGAGAACGAGTTGAAAAGGATGTATTGATTATCATCATTTCTAATTCAGGCGATACTTTTCGTTTGGCCGAACTTGCGAAAATGGCAAAGGATCATCAGATTGATCTCATTGCTTTCGTTGGAGAGAAGCAGTCCCGTATTGGGCAGCTAGCAACACTGACCATCAGCACAGGCACCTATGCGCCGCAAGTATTGTCGGAATACCAGCCAAATCTTTTCTTTGGAACCACGTTGAATCAATTCGAGATATTATTAAGCGAAGCGTTAAGGTCTATCTTTGATTAGAAGAACGATGTGGCCACTGTTTCTTCATTTCCTAGTATAAATAGTGCAAGAGGAAATGTAAGTGTTTCCTAAAGGTTATGAACATGTTTAGAAAATTCAAAACCTGTTTACTGTTTTTTATAGATAGGACCTACTATATATAAAATCAATAGGATAGAAGGACTGGACAATTTTTTGTAAATGAATAGGAGAGGAAAAAGGCTGTTAAGATAGTAAGAATAGTGTAATCGTGGTTTTACACCATGAGGGGAAGTAAACGCAGTCAGTGATAGAGATTCGATAAGATAATCAAAATAAAAAACTCCATTATAAGGACTAATTACCAATACATGATTTAGTCAAAATGTAACAATTGAATACATTTTTTAAAGACACAGTCCTGTTAACCATGTTTCGGTCATAGGGCTGTGTCTTTTTCTGCATGTAGCAAAAGAAGGTTGCTACTAGCTATGATTTTAACTGATTCCTTAGCTCTGGTAGAGTCCAATAAAAGAGCAAGAGATTGATTTTGAGTGATTTCAGTTAGTGAACATAAATAAAAAAGGGCTGCCAGCCGCCGAAGCGACTGGCATAATGAAAAAGTTTTAGGTTGAGTACACTATAGCGAGCTTAGCTTAATTGAAACTTAAACAGAAATAACTACTTGAGGAAAAAATTAATTTTGACGGATTTTGTTTAGCTATATAGGTGCGCATGCTAGATTTAAAATTTTAAAATACTGTCTATAGAACTTTAGTCACAACTTAACCTAGAAAAGAGGGCTATTATGAACCATCAAGAGGAATGGGAAATTCTCACAGGTCAAGAACAAAATGAACTTTGGAAAATCGTCGACCAGCGATTCTCCTTTGAACCAGATTATTCTGCAGAAGATTCTCGCTATACCTTGAAGGAGCCTTACGATCTCTACAGTTGTAAGGGCGTAGTTGCGATAGCTAATTCTGATCCTAAATGGCGAGAAACGATCCAAGATATTTTTTGTACCTGCTTAAAAGACCAAGAATATATGTATGTTTTGGATTGGCAACATACTTGTTACAAGTATTATCCGCAGGTAAAGACGCGGAAAGAGAAGCCAACATTTATTTCGGATGAAAACTATTACGATGGTGGATACTACGCGTATTTTCCAGAGTTCTATCCTGACGGGGATTATTATTTGTTCTTTTCCAAAGATTTCTCTTGGGGATATTTGACAGATCCATGGCGACAACAAATTTTTGTCTATGGCGAACAATTAAGAAGAGAAATTCGGAAGAAAGCCCATTACTTGGGGTTTTCATTGATTGATTCTAGGGAAGAGAAAAGCAGGTAAATCAATAAATTGTTTCCTCGCGAAAGAAACAATGTTCCATTCGATGCAATCATCGCATCTTAAGAAAGTTGAAGTCTTTCTTGAGATGTTTTTTTATGATGCGAATTCAAAAGTAAATACTCTATTATTGTATATATTTACAAAAAGTATTTACAATAATATATACAAAATGGAGGTGAACATTGTGGGAGAAAAGAGCTATAAAATCAGAAGATCAGGTAATAGTGATGTGACCACAATTCCAGCCGAGGTGAAAGAGCGTCTAGGTGTTGAAACTGGTGGCGCAATCAGCTATATCTTTTTAGAAGATGGGACAGTGAAGATCGTAAAGGCAGAAGAGAAGGTTGATATTGATTCGATCGTGGATGCTGTGATGGATCAATATGAAGATGCGATTAAGGATTTAATTGAGCTATGAATTATTTAACGGTACGAGATATTGTTAAAATCAATGCAAAATTAATTACAAAGACATCAAAAGGAGAAATGATTGGTGTCAGAGATGTAGTCGCGCTGGAGAGGACTGTGGAGCAACCGAAGCAGATTGTTTTTGGTGAGGAGCTTTACCCAAGCATTTATGACAAGGCTGCTATCTTGTCGATCAATCTTGCGAAAAGACATCCTTTTCAAAACGCGAATAAACGAACCGCACTTGTAGTGATGATGACATTTTTCATGATGAATGGGTACAAAACGACTTTTAGCAGGGAAGAGACTGTATCACTGCTTCTTACGATTACGACGAGTTCTGTCGAGTTTGATCAATTAAAAGCAAACGTTGCTGGCTATCTAAAGGATTCTGGGAAAGTTATAAAACAATCAAGTGTTACACCAGCCTCATAAACTAGTTAAACAGCTTATGAGGCTGTTTTTGATATAGAGGCAGTGGTATTAGTTATAGTCCGCATTTTGTTTATTTGTATAGGAGGTTTACATTTTATGTGTAATCTATTACTATATAAGTATATACAAATTTCAGGAGGCCTGTGAATATGCCTAAGTATAAAGAGATTGCCATTGCTCTAAAGAAAAAAATCGTGGAAGGCGAGTTTAAAGAAGGCGAGCTGCTGCCAGATCAAGAAACGCTAGCGAAGATGTATCAAACCAGTCGGGTAACTGTTCGAAAAGCGATCCAGCTGCTGATCGATGAAGGGTTGCTGTATACGAGACGAGGATCAGGGACCTATGTCCGAACGAATATCAAACAGAACAATAAAGATGTTACTCAAATTAATAGCGTGTTTGGGACTTCTCTTCAGGAGGGTGAAGAGGTCACAAGTAAAATTATTCGTTTCGAAGTGCGCTTTCCCACAGCCTATGAATCAGAATCCTTGAAAATAAAGCATACAGATCCTGTCTATGATATTAAACGTGTCAGATATGTAAAGGATGAAGCGAAGAGTATCGAGACTTCTGTCATGCCTTTGAAGTATGTAAGAGACTTGGATGAAGAAATTTTAATGGGCTCTATCTATAATTATATTAGAGATGAATTGGGCTTTGTTATTAGCGCGGCGCAGCGTGTGATCATTGCTTCGAAGGCGAATGAACTAGACAGTGCAGAGTTCAATATCGAAGTAGGAGAACCAATACTTGAAACGAATCAGGTCGTGTTTTTTGATGACGGAACGCCCTTTGATTTATCTAAGACACGATACCCCTATACATCAGGGAAAATAGTCGCGGATATAAACTAAGAATCCAGAGGAATGTACTTATGTATTAGGTACATTCTTTTTTATTTTTAAAAATTAGTATACACAAATTTAAATAAGTGTTTACAAAAACGTTTACAGGTGGTATTATTCAGATAAAGTTAGCGCGTAGCTTTAAATAAATTTGGAGGGAAACGAATGAATGAGGATAAAAAGCAAAAAAGAGAAGCTTTGATGGGGAAATTTGTTTTGACAGCGCAGAAAATTGGAGACCAAGTTTATTTGAGAACTTTACGCGATTCCTTTGCTACGATCATGCCATTATTCATTTTGGCCGGGATTGCCATTTTAATTAATTCTGTTGTGTTGGACCCGACTGGTTGGTTCAAAGGCTTGATCAATGCAGATACGATGGCGACAGCGCAAAATTGGGGAAACATCGTTACGAATGCTACATTGAATATTACAGGGATCATCTTGGTGATCGCGATCGGCTATTTCTTAGCGAAAAATCGAGACTACGAGAATCCAATCGGTGTCATTATCGCGGTTGTTCCAGCATTTTTGACATTACTGCCAATCATGATCGAGACTACGCCGATAGATTCCGAGACCGCTGTGAAGATTAATGGCGTCATTAGTTACGGTAATATTGGCTCAAAGGGTGTCTTTGCCGCCATCATCACTGGATTATTAGCAACGGAACTGTATATTCGCCTGACGCAATCGAAAAAATTAAAAATCAATTTAGGGGACAATGTTCCACCAGCAGTCGGAAAATCATTTAATACGATGATTCCATTGATCATTGTTGTGTCACTTTTTGCCTTTGCTTCGTTTTTGATTCAGTTGACCGGTAATGATTTTATGTCAATCATTGAACGATTTATTCAAGAACCATTGCGTGGTGTAGGGACCTCTTTATTTGGTTACTTGTTCCTAGTTTGTCTTGGAAACCTGTTGTTTTCTTTTGGTATCCATCAATCGGTGGTTACAGGACCGATTCTAGATCCATTGCTGATGGTGAATATGAATGAAAATATGGACGCGGCAGCTGCGGGACAACACGCGCCACACATTATCAATTCAGCCTTTCACCAAGTTTATGGCGCTTTAATGGGCGGGACCGGTTCAACGATTGCCCTGGTAATAGCGATCCTACTATTTAGCCGGTATCGAGCATACAAGGATTTGTCGAAATTAGCTTTAGGGCCCAATCTTTTCAATATCAATGAACCTGTGATCTTTGGGTTGCCGATCGTGTTTAACTTACCGATGATCATTCCCTTTGTTTTATCACCCATTGTTGGAACCGTTATCGGATATCTGGCGACTGCTGCCGGATTGGTCAATCCGTGTGTGGTCACGATACCGTGGACGACGCCACCATTTATCAGCGGCTTTTTAGCAACAGCCGGGGATTGGCGGGCGATTCTTGTTCAAGCAGTCATCATCGTGGCCTTGATCTTCTTCTATTTGCCTTTCCTGAAGATCAGTGAACGAGTGGCTCGTGCAAGCGCGGAGACTTCAGCTTCCTAGGTTCTTTAATAAGAAAAGAAACCGAGGAGAACAGAGAGAATGATTCAAGATGGGAATGAGAGAATGGTAGAAAAGAAATTTTACTGGGGCGACTCTTCATCAAGTATGCAGACAGAAGGTGCTTGGAATGAAAGGGGAAAAGGGCCCTCAGTGTATGATATACGCGAGGCGGGTGAGCAGACATCCGACTGGAAGCACGGGATTGATCGGTATCATCGCTACGAAGAGGACCTTGATTTAATGAAGGAAATGGGAATGAACTTCTATCGTTTCCAAACCTCTTGGTCACGGATCAATCCGATGGGAGACGGGACCTTCAATGAGGAAGGATTATTGTTTTATGATCGATACATCGACGCGATGTTGGCACGGGGGATCGAACCAATGCTGTGCTTATACCACTTCGACATGCCGCTGCACTTAGCGCAGAACTATGAAGGCTTCATGAGTAAACATGTCGTAGAGGCGTTTGTTGAATATGGGAAAAAAGTGATAGATCGATATAAAGACAAAGTGAAGTATTGGGTCACCTTTAATGAACAAAACTTATACGCCACTCCGTTAGCACTATTGTATGGAGGTACTTTAACTACAGAAGATACCGCCGAAAATATTCATCAAATTGCTCATAATGTGATGGTCGCTCATGCTAGGCTTGCAAATTACATCCATGAGACGACAGATGGTGAAATCGGAGGAATGTTAGCCTATTCGAATATCTATCCAGCGACCAATGATCCCAAAGATATTCTAGTCGCAAGGGAATGGGACGAGTTTATCAATCAAAATCTATTAGACGCTTTTTGTGGACGTGGCTATTCTAGACAGGTAAGGACTTTCGAGAAGCAACGAATGAACCTAGAAATCTCAGAAGAAGAACTCGCAGAAATAGAAAAAGTCACTAGCGATTACTTAGCCTTCAGTTACTATTGCACAGGATCGATCAGTCATAAAAACATCCCGTCAGATGCAGCACCCAATTATTATTTATCATTTGGAGAAGTTGAAAACCCATTTGTTTCAAATAATGAGTGGCAGCTGAGCATTGATCCTCTTGGATTTAGAGACATCATAAATAGGATGTACCAAAAATACCATGTACCGATTTTTCCAGTCGAAAATGGTATAGGGACGAAGGAAGAATGGGATGGCAGAACTCAAATTCAGGATGACTATCGAATTTACTACCATGAGACCCACATCCAAGCGATGAAGGATGCGATGGCTATCGATGGCTGTGAAGTGTTAGGCTATCTCGGGTGGGGATTAATTGACTTGCCAAGCTCTAAAGGCGATATGGAAAAACGATACGGCATGGTCTATGTAAACCGAGGCAACCATGATTTACGCGATATGAGACGTGTCCCTAAAAAAAGCTTCTATTGGTTCAAGGGATTTTTGGAAAAGGAACAGGAAGCGATTGGTCAGAGAAAAATGTAATTGTTGATCGACCTAGCTATTTCATAGAAAATGGCAGCTGATTTGACGAAAAAAATCAGAATGTTCGTAAGCAAACAAAATTGGCGAGTATTGCCTACTAATATTACTTAGAAAGGAATGGAGCACACAAGCTGCTGATTGTTCTGACTAAAGTTCAATCGTCTTAACGGATGATTGGGCTTTTTTGTTGTATAGGAGTTCTTTACCAGAAAATTTGAAAGGTAAAAAAGCTCTTTGCATACAAGAAACACTACCGCTTAGGGTTTTTTTATAACCGTTTAAGATATTTTGGAATCGTTTTTTAATAATAAATTCTATTTTGTTT
>ERZ786685.46-NODE-46-length-33237-cov-9.124073_pt1 | contig 33237 bp, 37 predicted proteins | sample MGYA00433075_ERZ786685 | MGnify/ENA primary metagenome ERZ786685 (study PRJEB29978, sample SAMEA3491273) | human gut metagenome | biome: ENVO:mammalia-associated habitat; material: ENVO:feces | place: Bangladesh | collected 2010-04-07 ...
AATTTTACTATATATAAAAACTATCCCTACTATCCCCTTAAGCAAGTTGCTCCTTACTCTCCCAACGGTTTAAGTGGGGGGATAGTTTACAAAAAACCATCTACCTACTATCCCCAAACTATCCCCCTACTCTTCTTTGTGAAACAAAAGTGTTTCACACTCTAACATTTGTTCGTATTTATAATCCTGGTACGAATGATCTAAATTCTTTAAATTCCTTTTTTAAACTTATACCTCGATAAATCATTTTTCCTTTATTTTTTTTCTTTTCATATTTATCCGAAACCTTTTTACCAAACTGCGTTTGAGTAAATCCATGTTCATTCATGTCTTTTGCCCATTTGTCGTAAGCCTTAAACAACTCTGTCGCACCGATTGAATAACCTGGTCCTGTTTCGCAACATTGTTCAATAAAACTTCCGATGACATCCATTTCTTGGCGGTATTCCATCGTAGCTTTCTGAATGTCTGCCGGAGGATTAAGGCCCTCTCTCTGCCACGCTAGACATCCCTCGACCGCCCAGTTCATGATACCGGGTAACTCACGCATTAGTTTTTCTTTTAACGTTTTGTCAACCTTATCAAGCGGAATCTGTACAGTAAAAGGGATCAATGGTAACCGCCGCCAAATGCCGTCGTCATTCCCTCGAATGATTGGTTTGTGGTTCGTGGCCAACCAGATTTTATACTTTGGTTTGTAATCAAACATGTGCCCACCTTTGAAACTCGCAGAAACTTTATCACCACCAGTTAGCTGTTTGATCAGTCCCTCATCTAACCGGACGCCTTCGTTTGGCTCACTACTGGTGACTAGGCGAGCACCATCTAAGCGGGCAATATCTTCATTGTGTCCGCTACTTCCGCCCTGTTTTACCATTAAACTCGACGCTTGCATTCCCATTGCGTAGCTACCCATGATTTCGGCAATGATATCTAGAAAAACCGATTTACCATTACGACCATTTCCAAATAGAATAAACATCACTTGTTCTTTAACTGATGCCGTCATAGAGTATCCAACAGCTTTTTGGATATATTTTATTAATTCAGAATTACCATCAAATATTTGATTTAGAAACAACTCCCACCGTGAGCAATCTATCTTATCTGTATACTCAGTGTTGGAAATTCTTGTAAACATTTTAGAGATGTCGTGATCGTTTAGAATTCCGTTTGATAAATCAAGATAGCCGTTTTGGGTGTTAAAAAGCATATCGTCACTATCAAACTCTTCAGGCAATGCTGCTACATTGTGTTTCAACTCCCTCGTCATTGCCTCTTTACCAGCATTGTTGCGAGATCGTTTAACGTGTTTTGCTTTCGCTTCCATGTACGCTTTTTTCTCATCTTCTGTAGCATCTTTAGGGATCGATATGGATTCGTTTTTTAAAACTTCGATCGATTGGTCGACCCATTTTCGAACAGCTCCAATATTGTCTTGTTCCCAATTTTTTCCATTGTAGAAATACCAGCACTTATTGACATAACTGTACTTCGTCAACGTTCCAAATAGATCAAGATATCTTTCGGCGTTACCAGTATCATCATAAGAGTAAAATCTTTTGGGACTTTCTCTGTCTTCGGTAGTAATTCCAGGAATCGACAGAAAGTAATCATCAGCTTTTTTTTTACCAGTGTAGTGATTTGTGTTTTCAGATATTGCTTTATTTAAAATTCCAATGCCATAAGTTGTCTTACCACGTTTTTGATCATACTTTTCTCGCATCATTGCAGACATACGGAAAATTTCATCCATCTTTTGGAAGTCACCAGCAGTCCAGAACGCAAGATCATTCGCAAAAGCTAAATCTGCTTCCGACTGACTCGAATAAACTTTTTCCCATCCGCCATCCATGAACAGTTTGAATCGATGCCCTGTAGATGAACTAAGTGCAGTTTGAACAATCTCATTAACAGACAAATCGTTACCATCATTCCAACTCGTTTTAGAAAAATCGTGATTGATTACATTATCATTTTCTAAGTACCGCTTATATAAGAAATCCATCTGCGTTTTTGGAATCTCATTTACTTCGTTGTTATTCCCAAAAAAGTTACCAGTAATAGCAAAAAAGCGGCCATCTGTGTACATTTCTACATTCTTTTTTCTTCTACGGTCTCCAGGGATTTTAGCCTTTCCGATAATATGGATCCCCTTACCTGACATTGATATTTCTGAGTAGGTCTTCGTAGAATTCATAAACACATAAACTAAGTTGTTTTCGATATCACCTTGTAGATACCGTTCTAAATCATCAGGAATATCATCTAAATCAATCCCAATGTATGGCGGTTTGAAATAGAATGCCAATCCATCTGCTTTAAATTTATTGATAGCATCAAGGGCGGTCTGAAAATCAGACCATGTGCCCTCGTTTGTACTGCTACCGAGTTTTCCGTTAAAAGGATTGTGCGGTTTTTTCTTCCATTTCTGTCTATCCTCATCCCACTCACGCTTATAAATCCCCCACTGATTTAATTCACGGAGTTCTGAGGGAATGCGTTCGTAATTACTCATTAGAATGGCAGATCATCGTCTGTGGCATTAATTGACGAACTGTTGTCGCGCCCAAAATCTGTTTGTGAGGAATCCTTTTTCTTCCATTGGTGTTGCAGATCTGGATATTCGCTAGGGCCAAATTTCTTAATATTCGTATTGTCGTACGTTTTCCCGTTATATTCAGATTGTTCATTTTTCACACGCACTTTAGCTGTCCGAAGAGCAAAATCTTCTAAAAATTTATCAAATGAATCATAGTTTTTTCCATCAGGTAAACCAAAGTTTTTCGCTAGAGCCATTACAGCCCCTCGATTGTATTTACCAGTTTCTTTCGCTTTCCATACTTTATGGAAAAGGTGGCTATTCTTATACTTTTGATCAATATCATTACGGATTACCATATCAAAATTAATATTTTCTGCTCCGCTTTTCGTTGCTTCTTCAGTGACATTGAAAATCACTACTTCATAATCTCCATCTGCTACGTTCCCAAATTCTTGTGCTTCGTTATAATCTACTTTAAATCCCATTTTTTATACCTCTCTCTTAGTAAAATGTGTTTTTCGCCCATTCGGACATTTCTGGTTTTTCTAAAGATTTTTTATAAGCCCAGTCGTAGGCCTTTAAAACTTTTTCCATCGATACGTTACAAAGTAGAGAAAATTCCTCTAATACATCTAATGAATATTCTTTCTTTCGATAAGCGGTCAAAGAACCGAACATTTTAAATAGCGGATTTCCCTTTCCGGCCATTTCTACTTTCGCTTTTGCGATTGCATAATTGATTTCTAGTGATTGTTTCGTTGAAAATTTCTTGCGTGAAAATCGTGCAATTTTTGCTTTTTCAGCATTCAGCTCCACCATTTCCACCGTTTCGTCAAAAGTGACAGATGTTTCTTTTTCCTTCATTTCAATTTCTTGAAGGCAAAACGGGCAATGTGGTTTATCGTTGATTTTCAAAAGACTTTTTAAAAGAAATTGTTGTCCACAAGTTGTACAAATCATTTTCGGCGGTCCGCTGCTACTTGTCGACTTTTTCTTTCGGCCTTCAATGGACCATTCAAACTCATCGGCCGGTAATCCTAAATTAGCTCCGTTACCCACATGGTCCAAAATGATAGATGTTTTATCAGGACGATACCTCATACCACGCATAGACTGCTGTAGATGAAGAACGATTGATTGCGTTGGTCGGCATAGGATAATAACGCCCACATCAGGAACATTAAATCCTTCAGATATTAAGTCGACATTCGATAAAACAGTGATTTTTTTAGCCTTAAAATCTTTCATGATTTGGTCTCGCTCTTTAGTCGGCGTTTTACCATCAGCATGAACCGCATAGATTCCTGAATCGTTGAACCACTTCACAATTAATTTACTAACTTCAATTGTTGGTGCATAAACGATCGCTTGTCCGCCATCCGCATATTTCTTGTAGTTTCCGATGATATCGCCTTGTATCGTGGCATCTGATTCAAAGAGCTTCGCCGATGTTTCAGCTTCTCGTGTCATATTTTTAAAATCAACTTTAGCCCGATCAATCAAGGGAATAGAAAACCATCTATATGGAGCTAAGTTCTTATTGTCTATCAACCATTGAATTGAAGGTCCTTCGACCATTTCATCATAGATGTCTTTGAATCCTTCACCGTTCATTCTCCAAGGTGTGGCGGTGAAGCCCAATCGTGGGACATCGGAAAAATGATCATAAATAGCTTTATACGTTTTGGCTTTTCCGTGGTGGCCCTCATCAGTGACAACCAGAGAGAGAGACGGGAGAGTAGATAAACGGTTCTTTGCCATCACTGCTGACAACACAATCACTTTCGATAAGTCCACATCGTTATCGTTGAGTGTTTCAACGATGTTATCGAGTAGTTCCCTTCTGTGTGCCAGAAACAGCACCTTACCGCCCTTGTTTGTCGCAAGACGGACAATTTCAGCAATTACTACTGATTTGCCACTGCCAGGCGGAGATTGAATAAGTACACCCTTACTCCCCGCTGCTAGATGAGTCCTCGCTTCCGTCACTAGTTGGTTTTGATACGGTCTCAGTTGAAACATCCGATTCACCACCAATCAGAAATAATTCATCTGCTGGTGCAGCTTTTCGCTGGTCCAATCGATTCTTCGCATACACAGCATCATTGCCTTCAAGGATCACTCCACGATTTCCGGTGTCTGGATTGGTAATCATTCGTCCAACAATATCCGTTAGCCCCATCAAACCATCTCGCACACTGTCTCGGATTTGTGGTGCGTACTGGTTGAATACTTGCCCTCGTTCAGTTGTGATCTCTCGCTGGTTTTCCCACGCGGTTACTAAGATATTGATGTCTTTGAAAAAGTAAATTGATGTCATTATTCGAGCAAAGTAATTGGTCCATTGACTGTAATCTTGAATTTCATTTGAAATTCCGTTTTTCGAAGAACGTCCTCGTTCGACGAACCAATCACGTTCAAAACTAGAAATATTATCAATTACTAAATTGTCATAGCCCTTAATCAGTTCAGGCGCTTCTTTTATGAATTCTGTGATGAACTCGTGTGGGTGAACTCTATCAAACGAGATAATGTCCACGTTCTCTAAGCCCGCTAGAACCTTTGTCGAATCATCCATATCTAGAACTAAAGTTTTTCCTTCAAGATGTTGAACTAACGAAGTCTTACCTGTGCCCGGTTTTGCATAAATCATGATTCGCCAATCTTTGTTCTTTTGAAGTTCCTTTGCTTTTTTTATTTTCATCAGTCGTCACCTTCTATCACAACGTTATCCAATCCATATTCGATAAATTTTTCTACCAGTCGCCGCAAAGGAATGCCAGTTTCTGCCTTTAATGCAAGTAACTTCTGATGTTGTTCGGTATCAATAAACACGGGCATAGTTGCTTTTGATTCTTTTTCTGCTTTAAGAACTAGTTTTTGTTCCATTTATTTAATCCTCACACTTTCTGTTTGTACTAATTCGACGCCAGCAATTTCTAATCCATTCTTTAGTTCATTTTTTAATTGAGTTTTATCTAACTTTGATGGTTGCGGAACATAAAAACCTTCAGGAATGTATTGTTCGCTTTCAATCTTTACAGACGGTGCATTCTTTTGGATGGCCACGGTTAATAGTTCCCCTTGAACCTTCCGTTTGCCAATTGCTTCCATTTGTTGCTGCATGTAGATTTTCATTGATTTTGCATTGTTCCGCATTGTTTTTTCACGTTTGGCCAAACGGTCTTTTTCAGCTTTGACCATATCTGCTTGTCCCTCAATTTCTTTGATGGATTTCGCTATATTTTCAACTTTGACGTCAAACGTCTCTTCAATTGAATCTAATGTGTCTTTTAACGTACCATCGTCTAGTTCGTCCGCCATATCAACGACTTGGTTATAACTGTCTGCGAGTTTATAAAGTACTGACATGTAATAATCCTCCTGTAGTTATTTTCATATCGAACGGTTTCACATACCCGTTATCTCGGAACCATTCTTTCAATGTTCCTTTGATTAATTCTTCGAATTCGCTTTTAAGCATCAGTTCTTCTAGTTCTTTGTAAGCTTCATAAGTGGTTAAATCCTCCACATAGCTATCTGAGTAATCTTTCAAACTGTCCTCGGTTAAAACCGCATCCTTTACTAGATACACAGGAGAATCTTTGTAGATATCTCTTCCACACGTATCTTGCATGATGGGTTGATCGTACTCTTTTGCGAGTGGTTGGTTGAATCTGTCGTAGTTCATGGTATAATCTCCTTATATAGGTGTATTTTTGACTAGCTTAGTTTGGTAGACGGGGCTAGTCTTTTTTTTATTTTCTTTTGAGCTTGTTGTTCTATGTTTAATAGGTCCCTTTTTATCTGAAGGTATTCGTATTCTGAAATTTCGATATCGTCTAAAACAAAATCATAGAAGCCGCCTAAATCTGTATTTAGTCTTTTTATTAGTTCTTGTCTGTCCATGTCCTCTCCCCTTTCGATTTGATATAATGATTTAAAAACTGGATGGTGAAAAAATTGTTAGAATCAATAAAAGTTACTTTTCAAGCTAGACCTGCTGGCCGTTCTTCTAACGCATACACAGGAGAGATTACTGTTGATATTCCTGATAGATGCCCACATTGCGGAAAAACCTCTGCTCCCTTAGTTCTGAACGCGATAACTACCGATTCAAATGTGAATATGGCCAATGTAGGAGTACTTCTAAAATGTATGGCTGTTGACTGTAGAAAATATTTCGTTTCCCAATACACAAACATTGGAGACAAATGGACTCGAGTGAGTTTTTCTTATAATCCACCAATAGATATTGATATCCCACAAAATATTGTTGAGCTGTCTCCTGAATTCGCAAATATATATGAACAATCAGTTATTGCAGAAAACCATGGATTAGATAAGATCGATGGAGTCGCTTATCGAAAAGCTGCCGAATTTTTGTACAAGGATTACGCTATCAAAAGACATCCTAACGATGAGGATAAAATTAAGAAAATGTTTTTAAAGCAAGTAATTCAAAAATATATGAATGAATATCCAAAAATACAAAATTTAGCTTTGTCAGTTGCGTATCTCGGTAACGATGAAACTCATTACGAGCGGAGAAACACAGACCGCGATTTACAAGATCTTAAACGTTTTCTAAATTCCTCTATCAAAATCATTGATGCAGATCTCGATGTAGATGAATCACTTGAATTCAATCAATCTTCAGATAAGTAGTTAAGTAAGTTTGTTAATGCCTCACTATATTTTTTAGTAGCATCATTAAGTATTTGATTTAGCAAAATTAACTGTTTATTTTCTAGTTTTAATCTTTTTATTTCTTGCCTAAGTTCTTCCACATATTTATTTTCCATCTCTAGTCAGCCCCCTCGGTTGGCTTTTTTATGTTGTACTCTGTCACATCGTAGATGAGTACTAAGCCAAATATTGCACTAACGTATGCTGCCTTTAACCAATCCGGCACATTTCCTGTAATTGCAGCCCCAATTCCAAACGCAAACAACATTGCTCCTGTTCTACGAAGCCAATAGATTTTTTTCATTTTTGAGCCTCCTCTACCTAAATTTATTCTTATCTTTCCAATCCAAAAATTGATCAAACAGATTAATATTTATCAGCACAATTTTGTAAGTCGGTGCTCGATAACCGCTTTTATAATCTGGATGTACTTTGAACTCTGCTAACAATCTTTGAAATGTAGATTCATGTCCTTCAAATCCAAAATACTTAATCGCTTCATCCTTTGGCATTGATAGTTGAGGCAATTTGATGGTTTCTGCTAAGTTAATTTTTTCAGGCATTATTTATCCTCCTATCATTTGATATAATCGCTTTAGAAAGCGAGGTGAAAATTATGTCATTAACTAATGAACAACGCGCTCATGACTTAGCTCTATTAGCGGTAGAAGCTGAAGTCAACAGAAAATTAATTTCCCAAATAAATGGCGCTGATTACAACGCAGATGAAAAAGAAGTCGATATTTACGGATTGTATTATGACTTGTTCCATCGTAGTTTAGACGCTTTTAATCTAGACTTTCCAAAAGAATTATGAAGCCAGCTCATTTTTGAGTTGGTTTTTGTAATTTTTAGGTCGATGGTTACGCGCCCTTTTGGTCTCTCCATTCATCTCACCTCCTACGCTGTTTGTTCACGTTCAATCATCGGTAAGTAATTATTCTTCTTCAATGTTTCATATAAGAAGATGTGTCCTTTTTGCGTCCATTTCATCCGTGTTTTTACTTGCCGATTGCCGTTTTTGTCTTCATAATCAAATGGTTCAATATGCGTGTACCCTTTGTCTTGGAACTTGCTGTATAGCAGCCATGTGCCACTTTGATTGAACTGGATACCTAACTCATGTAGCAATTTATTAAACGATACAGCGCTCATACCGTAGTTCTTAGCAATCGTACTAACTGTAACTAATCCTTTATTGTTTAGGATTCGGTCGTAGTAGTCCGCCTTTGGCTGTAATTCGTTTACTCGTTGTTCTGCAATCAGGCGTAATGTGCGTTCTTCTTTGAGTTTGGTTGCAACCTCAATAAGTAAATCAGGATTATCTAGTAACTCGTCTGTGGCATACATACCATGTTTTCTGATTTGTGGTAGGACTTCCGTTGCTAACCAGTCTTGGAATTTTTCGGCTAGAGCGTTATTTGCTTTGAATGCTAGTTTGTAAACCATTGGCTCGCTGATATAATCTGTTTTCGACACTGGTGTCGAAAGATATTTTTCTAAGTATTTATTGACTCTTTTCCAGATTACATACTCTTTCCCATTCTTCGCCTCTGTTAACCCTAAACTTCTTGCTACCGTCTCAACATCAAAAAACGATTCTCCATTTTCTGTTTTGACTTCTAATTGAAATAGATTATTTTCGAATTTTTGCGTGTTCATCTTCTATCCCTCCTCTAAAAACTTTCGAATCTTGTCGATTTGTTTTTGCGGTTCGTCTCGTCCATTTAGGATTCGAGATAATTGCGCTTCGTTGATTCCTAAATGCTGAGCTAACCACGACTGAGTTTTCCCTTTTGTAGCTAATACAATGCGAACCTCTTTTTTAAGAGTCGTTCCCATTTCGTTCGCCTCCTTTTTATAAAATTCGCAAGAATATTTACAAATTATATTGACAAATTGGTTAAATTTTGTAAAATAAGGGTATGCGAAATAAACCTATACAACACATTGATTCTTGCTGGGGAGCGGTTTTCAATGGGTCTTGTTTGGTAATTTATTTTGTAAATATTCTTGCTTACGAGATTACTATAACGAAATATCACTAATTAGTCAAATGTTTTTTGGTGTTTTTTCGTAAAATAACTCTAAGCTTTTTAGGAGTGTTTTTTTATGGAGCTTTTCGATAGGGTAAAAGAACAGGCAAAAAAGCGCGGTATCACTCTACAAACATTGGCTGAACGAACTGATTTAAGTATCAATTCATTGTACGGTTGGAAAAACAGCATGCCATCAGCTGACAAATTAAAAAAAGTTGCGGACTATTTGGATGTTTCAGTGGATTATTTAATGGGACGCGACACCTCAGAAATGCAAAAGCTCGACCCAGAAGAAGATAAACTTGTTGTTATGTTCCGAAAAAACACAGCAGATATGGATGATGAAGAAAAACAGGAGTTTAATGAATCTCTAGACAAACTAATGTCTGTTGCCAAAGATTTGTTTGAGCGAGACAAAAAGAAAAAATAAAGGAATGCTGCTTGTGTACAATAGTCAAACTTTTGAGTATCGACAAATAGAAGCGTCTGATTACTCACTATATCGAGAAAATGCTAATTACTTATTAAGTCTGATTTCAGATTGGGCAAATATCTCCTTATCTGAAATCACTTATGAAGAAGTAATAGACTTTTTTATAGAGAAATTTGATATTGAGATAGTCTACTTTGATAAAAAAGAGGACTGGTTCTACAATCATTCCCCCTATGTTCACGAACACCAAATTGAAGTGACAAAAACTTTTGTAAAGCGAGTCTCTGGATTTACTATCACCAACGGTAAAACCTTTAAAATTTTTTTACAAAATTTCACTAATAGGCAGCGCATCATCTATACTCTCTTGCATGAGTTGGTTCATATATTCTTTCATTGTACAAATGACAATTACATGCAAATTTTTGCTTCAATGGAAGTTGATGGCCATTATCCAAAAGAAATAATCCCGTTCGAAGATGAAGCGAATGTCATTGCATCTTTTCTTTACTTGAATGAAACAAAATTGATTGAGTATCTTGATGAAGGCTGTTCATTTGATATGATTCTTTCTCGCCACAATATAAGTCGACGGGCACTCCATAATCGTTTAAATAATTACTTAATTTATTCGCTCGAATTAAATCCGCAGGTTGCGCTGAATAATTTTTTATTACCATACAAGAAAGAAGTATTTGGGTCAGAGGCTATCGATCGAATACAGTTCGTTAGGGCTTACCCTAAAAAAATTTTACAATTCATACGAACAGAGGTTCCTTGATTTTTTAATGCGTTCCAAAATTAGAAAAGCCCGTGCTGCGAACACGGGCTAAAAAATGACCTCTTTTCGAGATCCGATATATGTTTATTATAACAAAGAAAAGAGGATTAGAAATGAAGAAAATTGTTTTGGCTCTATTATTATCAATATCTTTTTTTACATTCACAGGGTGTTCATCCGGTTCCGATGAAACAACTTCTAGTTTAAGGGAAGAAAATATTAATTTAAAAAAAGAAAATACAAAACTGAAAAAACAAGTGAAAGCTAGTAAAAGTTTATTAGAAAGCCTCGTAGGGACTACTGATTCAGATGAAACAACTGAATCAAATTCTTCAAGTAGCAATCAAATGAGTTTAAATCAGCCAGGAACATTTCAAAGCGGAGAAAAAATTACTGTAGTATCAATTGAGGATAACCCTTCAATTGAGCTTCACGAAACCAATGAAGGAGAGCATGCTGTTGTAGTAACTGCAGAAGTAGAAAATACTGACTCTTCACCTATCGACTTTAATGCACAGTCCTTTTCTTTATATGACGGAGATTCACAAATGGGAAGGTTTGATGCCAGCACGTACAGTAACAATGTGCCACATACTATAGCTGCCCAAAAAAAAGCAACTGTAGTTATGCATTTCGCTGCTAAAGGAACAGGTCCGTATTCGGTCTCATATGGAGATGCTACTTGGGAACAATAGACACATATTTCTAATAAAAAACACACCCGCTCTCCCCCGACCAAAGATTGAGTGGATGTGGAAAATAAATCACCTATAGGCATAGGCTTATTTTACTGTGCCTATTATATCAAAAAATAGGAGTTGAATAAACATGTGGATTGAAGAATTACCGAACGGTAAATTCAAATATTCCGAACGATATACTGACCCATATACAGAAAAAAGCAGAAAAGTTTCCCTCACACTTAACAGCAAATCTAATCAGGCTAAGAAGCAAGCAAACATAGAACTTCAAGATAAAATCGATAAGAAGATCGAAGAAAAGAATCAAATCAAGATTACACTTGGCGAGCTATTAGATGCGTGGTGGAACCAGCATAAGGTTTCTATTCGCCAATCATCACAAGTTAATTATGAGAAACTTTTGAAATACATACGAAAGAACATTAACACTGAAGCAGTGGTACGTAATACAGATACAAAGTTTTATCAAGATTTCATAAATGAGTTACCTCAATCTTATGAATACAAAAAAAAGTTTCGAAGTGTCCTAAAAATGGCGCTTGATTATGCAGTCGACATGGAAATGATCAATCTTAATCCTATTAGTAGGACGAAAGTTCCAAAGCCAGCTTTAACAAAAGAGACTTATGAAAAAGTCGAGGATAAATATTTAGAAGATGAAGAAATAACTAAGTTGTTAAACGTCTATTACAGCACGTTTCAGAGCGTTCATCACGGGAGGCTAGCTGAGTTCATGTATTTAACTGGACTGCGTGCAGGAGAAGCTATAAGCCTCACAATCGATGATTACGATCCGAATAGCAAAACTATAAAAGTGATTGGTACTCTAGATTATTCAGACGGCTACAAGAATGCAAAAAAAGAGATGCCAAAAACATTAGCATCATATCGTGAAATTGATTTATCGAATCGAGCGATAGAAATAATTGACGAATTGATTTTAGAGAATAAGTTAAAATTTAAAGGAAAGACTTCTTATCTCTTTGTTGGCAAGACTGGCAAACCAATTCAAATCAATGCGTTCAACAATTCGCTAAAAGCTATGAATGACAAACTTGGTAAAGATGCTATCAAAAAGAAAATGTCTAGTCATATTTTTAGACACTCTCACATCTCCCTACTTGCTGAATTAAACATACCAGTAAAAGCAATCATGGAACGCGTAGGTCATGCAGACATGGAGACAACAATGAAAATCTACACTCATGTAACCAAGAAAACAAAAGCTAGTATTGTTGAAAAGCTTAATGCTAAAGGCAAATGAGTTTTGCCCCTTTTCTGCCCCTTTTGGTTTTTGACAAATAAAAAAACAAGCTCTCAGGCTTGCTGTTACGCGGTTTATATCAGACACATGCCGGATCCTACTTAGTGCTGCTTCCTTCCAGACCTGACACAATTCACAGGCCCGGCATTGTCCTGCCTTTCGGCAAAAAATAGTATAACAAACTCTAGTCATTTTGGCTAGTCTTTTTTTTCTTCTCCCGAATCTCTCGAAAAAATTTCGTTAATAACATCCCGCATTCTTCTTTCAAGATACCACCTTCAACATACGCTCGATGATTAAAGCGCTCATCCGTTAATAAATTCATCAACGTTCCTGCCGTTCCACCTTTAGGATCATAAGCACCAAAATAAACTTCCTCTACTCGAGACAAAATCATGCCTCCACTACACATTGGACAAGGTTCTAATGTAACAAATAATTGACATTCCTCCAATCGCCAACTGTCTAAATGACTACACGCCTCACGAATAGCAAACATTTCTGCATGACTTGTGGCATCTTGACTATGTTCTCGTAGATTATGTCCCCGTCCAATAATTTCACCATGGTAAACTACAACGGCACCAATAGGAACCTCTGCGATCGCTTCTGCCTTTTTCGCTTCAGCAATTGCTTCCTGCATAAAAAAAACTTTTTCTTCTTCTGTCAACTGGCTCTGTCTTTCCATTTCATCCCTCACTCTTTTACCTCTATCAATTAATCAATTTACTTTAGCACAACTCCTTAAACAAAAAAAGATGCGCCATTACTGGCACATCCATTACATTACTTTGTCCACAAAATCCATCAATCGGTCTTTTAAATCCTCGGTCGTATCTTTGATGGAATCACCATAGACCGATACTCGCTTTTTTCCGCTTTTGATCTTGTCTAAAATACTCATGATGTTATCTAAATCTTCATCCGATAGTTTGTCAACGATTGCCAATAATGTTTCACTACCGTCAAACTTATCACTAACAAAACGTTTTACTTTGCATCGATTTGACATGTGACGAGCTTTTTCAATTAGTTTTCCAGAAGCAATAACAGCTGTCGCAGTACTAGCCGCAACAATAACACCTACTCCGATTTTGATCTTAGTTGATTTTTTCATGGTATCAGCTCCTATTCTTATTAATGTCGTTATTCTTTCCCATAGAAAAAGTGAATACGCTATGTCTGTCACTCTCAAGATTACTAAATGCATTTAGTTTATTTATCACTACGACAAAGCACATTAGTCATCCTTTATTCCATCATACCACACACTTAAAATTATCAATAATAAGAAACTCAAACAAATGAAAGCGCAATCTTATAATGGGGAAATTAACTTAAAAAAGAGTTCAATGCCGTATCCAAATTTTGTACAAAAAAAGAACCGACATTACGTCAGTTCTTAATCACGACTTCGATTACCGAATAATAAAATCAATCGTAGCAATTGCAAAAATGTCGCTAACGCTGCAGCTACATAAGTCAACGCTGCGGCAAACAGAACTTTTCGAGCTGCTGCTAATTCATCTTCAGCTAACATGTTTCCATCACGCAAGATGTTCAATGCACGTCTCGAAGCATCAAACTCTACCGGTAAAGTAACTAGTTGAAAAATCAAGGCCAATGAAAAGGCCAAAATACCAATATTGATCAGTGTTTGGTTCCAACTCATGAAGACCCCTAGCATAATCAATGGAAATGAAAGTGTCGATCCAATATTCGCTATTGGTACGATCGCTGCTCGCATTTTTAATGGAATATAATTTTTAGCATCTTGTACCGCATGTCCACATTCATGAGCTGCTACACCAATAGCTGCCACTGAGGTTGATTGTGCGGTTGACTCCGATAAGCTCAGCATTTTATTCCCGCTATTGTAGTTATCTGTTAAATCTCCAGCAATTTGTTGAACACCTACATCATTGATCCCTTGACTACGCAAAATATATTCAGCCGCTTGAGTCCCAGTAACACCTTTGCTGCTGCGGAATTCATCATATTTTCGAAAGGTCGAATTAACATAAGCAGAAGCAAGTCCCGAGATGACCAGTCCAGCAATCACTAATAAAAACGTGGGATCTAGAAAATTATAAAATGTTCCATACCCATACATATACATTCTCCTCTAATCAAAGATAATTTTACTGCAAAAAAGCAGTTTCCTACTCATAGTTTAGCATGAAAAGCGTGAATTTTTTATGAAAACAACTCTAAGAATCTCTCTAGCTTATAACTTCTTAACAAATTCTGATTTTAATTTCATCGGTCCGAAACCATCAACCTTGCAATCAATGTTGTGATCTCCTTCAACTAGGCGAATGTTTTTTACTTTTGTTCCTTGTTTGATGGCACCAGAAGCACCCTTAACTTTTAAATCTTTAATTACTGTAACACTGTCACCCTCTTGAAGCTGGTTGCCATTGCTATCTTTGACGACCAATCCCTCTTCAACTTCTTCGTTACCGGACCACTCGTGACCACATTCAGGACAAACAAATAAGCCACGATCCTCATAAGTATATTCTGATTGACACATTGGACAATTTGGCATAATTTTCCTCCAATAATAATAGTTTTCTAAACACTTAGTTTAGCCGAAACGGAATGACTTGAAAAGCCTTTCTATACAAAAAAATTCACACTTATACAATAAGTGCGAATTTTTCTTTTTTTATAAACTTGTCAATTCACCAATCACTTCGTTGACCTGAACCTCTTTTGTACCTGTTAGGTCAGAGCTCTTCACTTTATCCATATTAGTCAGAGCAACGATGATATCTGTTTTCTTGCCTGCTTTTTTTACTGCTTCCAAATCAACTTTCGCAATCATCTGTCCTCGTCCGACATGCTGACCAGCTTGAACATAAAGTTCGAAAGGTTTTCCACCAAGATCAACAGTATCTAATCCCATGTGTAAAAGAACTTCCACACCTGAAGCCGTTGTAATTCCAACCGCATGTTTTGTAGGAAAAACATTCGAGATAGTCCCAGCTACTGGAGAGAAAATCTCACCAGAGGTAGGTAATACTGCATAACCATCACCCATCATTTTTTCTGAAAAAACATCATCTGAAACTTCAGTAATTGGAACCAATCGACCATTCGCTACTGCAAACATTTCTTGAGTTTTTGGCGCTTCTTCTTTAACAATGGCTTGTTCAGTGGCCGCATGAGCTGTTCCCCCACCGCTGTGAAGTCGATTCATTTCGTCAGCTACGAACTGTACTTCAGTACCAACAATCACTTGAATGTTTTTATCATCAATCACTTTCAAGCCTGGGACACCAGTAGCTTTGATTTGGCTTTGATTTACTACGCCAGTATCTTTAAGCTGAAGGCGCAATCTAGTCGTACAATTGTCGATTGATAAAACATTAGCTGCTCCTCCTAGCCCTTCATAAATTTTCTGAGCCATAACCACATGTTTGTTATCACCAATCATGTCAATATCAGGCATTTCTTCGCCATCATCTTCTTCTCGTCCAGGCGTCATTAGATTGAATTTAACAATGACAAACCGGAATGTCACATAATAGACAACCGCCATCACTAATCCCAACAGAATCAACATGAATGGTTGATTTGCGATGGGGACACGCAAACTTAAGAAGAAATCAATAAAACCAGCACTAAAGTTAAACCCAGCTGTCCATTTGAACGTTGCTGCTATAAACATAGAAATCCCTGTTAAGCAAGCATGAACAACATAAAGCGGCCACGCCACAAACATAAAGGAGAATTCAAGTGGTTCAGTTACCCCTGTGAAAAATGAAGCAAATGCTGCTGCAACCATTAATGAAGCAGTGACTTTTTTCTTTTCAGGTTTTGCACATTGATAAATTGCCAAGGCTCCTGCCGGCAAACCAAACATCATTACTGGGAAGAATCCAGCTTGATAACGTCCTGTTATCCCTCGAACGCCTTCGCTCGCCCAGAACTTTCCAATATCATCAATTCCTGCTAAGTTGAACCAGAATACATTATTTAACGCGTGATGTAATCCTGTTGGAATAAGCAAGCGGTTGAATAAACCATACAAACCAGCCCCTATAGGTCCCATTCCTGAAATCAGTTCTCCAAAGCTTACTAATCCGTTATAAACTGGCGGCCAAACAAAAATTAAAGCGGCCGAAATTGCTGCCATTAATCCAGCTGTAACAATAGGTACTAAACGTTTCCCACTGAAAAAAGAAAGCGCCATAGGAAGTTTGACACCACTAAAGCGGTTGTACATAGCAGCTGCAACTAATCCAGCTAAAATCCCAACGAAAACATTTTTGAAATTGATTGCTGCAAAGGCAATGTTCACATCTTCTACAGCAACTTTAGTGAACATAGCTACTGCATCACTATTAACTAAGGTCATAGGGGTCAAAAATGCAACCAAACCAGACAAAGCTGCTGCTCCATCCTTATCCTTCGACATTCCTAATGCCAACCCAACAGCAAAAAGTACGCCTAAATTGTCTAATATCGTTCCTCCAGCCTTAATCAAGAAGGCTGCTAACAAGTTGTTGCCACCCCAGCCGCTAGGATCAATCCAATAACCGATTCCCATAAATAGAGCTGCCACCGGCAATGTTGCTACTGGCAACATCAACGAACGACCCATGCGTTGCATATATGCTTTCATATTTTTACTCTTCTCCTTTGTATTCTTTTATTTTCCGCAATCGTTCAACATGAATGGCTACATAACCTAATTCTTCTGTGGTGATTGCTAATTGGTAATGCTTCATCAAAAAGACTCGAATCTTTTTAGCAATTTGATAGCTATCAGGATACTTGTTTCTTACCATTTCGATAATGTCCTGATCTAAAACGGCATAACGCTGGTTCTGATACCGCTGCAATAATAAACGTAGATGATTCGCCAAACGCGAGTAATCCAATGCCATTTCTTGGGAACGGATATTTATCTCTAATTCTTGTTCAATTAAATGAATCACATCCGAAATAATCGTTACTTCTCTTATGCTGTCATGATTATTATTTTTTCCCGTTCGAGCGCTGTGAATATGGATTGCGATATAACCAGCTTCGTCATACCCATAAGGTATTTCTAATGTTCGATTCAAATAGTCCACTGCCCATTGTGCAATTCCAAATTCTTCACCATACAGAATCTCGATCTCACTTAAAAGCTTGTTTCGAATAACGATTCCGTTTTCAATATTTTGAGCCGCAAAGGCAATGTGATCTGTCAATGAAATAAAAATATGTTCATTCAGTTTCTCCATAAGAACCGTTTCAGCATGATCAATGATTGCTTCAGCAGCAAAAAAATAAGATTCGTTTATTTGATTTAATAAGGTCTGTAGCTTTTGCTGTCCTTCTGGTTCCATCACAAATAAACGCTCAATATCACGAGAAAAAAGCAAATCATTTCTTTGCTTATTGAACCCGACACCCTTGCCGATAGCAATCTTCTCTTCTCCTTGATCATCTACCAATACTGCATTTTGATTCAATATTTTTTTGATTTTCATTTGTTTTCCTCATTCTGCAGAATAAATTCACTGTTTTGACTAGACATTGGCCAAATAAAAAGGCATGGAAAGAAACACAAGGAGTCTCCTTGCGATTCTTTCCATGCCTAGTATGATCTAGTCACATGAAACAGTATTTGTTAACAATTTAAATAGTATAGACCAATGAAGGTTTTGTCAATACTTTTTTTCGAATTTTTTTCGAATTATTTATTTTTTTCGATAATTTTCGCACAAAATTTGGATTTCATGGTATATTTCTTGACACATTGCTTGGTCTTTAGCATTTGCTCCACTAGCTAATGGGTGACCGCCACCATGATATCTTTTGGCCAAATTATTGATGACCGGTCCCTTGGAGCGCAATCGAACGCGATAATATCCTTCCGGCTGCTCTACAAAAACTGCCCAAGCCAATACAACGTCTATTGTTCCTGGCAATGGAACCAGAGATGCAGTGTCAGAGTCCTTGATCCCATATTTTTTTAAGATTCCTTGATCCAAAAATACATATCCAGCACCATTGTTATCAATCTGTAAGTTCTGGTACAGGTACCCTGAGAGCTTCGCAACATCCAACGAAATTTGATCAATCTCTCGATTTAATTTGGTCGCATCAAAACCATAATCCAATAGTTTAGCTGCTACCAGTAACGTATGTGAAGTAGTTGCGGGATATAAGAAACGTCCCGTATCTCCAACAATTCCTGCATATAATAAACGGGCGGCATTTTCTGTTATTGCTAATTTTTCAGCAAATGCAAAATCAGCAATAATCTCACTGCAGCTACTTGCCTGTGTATTAACCCAAAGCAAATCACCATAAGGATCGTCATTGGGATGGTGATCGATTTTTATTAATTTATCTCCTAATGCATAACGTTCATCACTGATTCGAGGTGCATTCGCTGTATCCGTCACAATTACCAACGAACCTTCATATAGTTGGTCAGTAATCTCGTCCATTTCTGCTAAGAACGCTAAACCTTCTACAGGCCCGCCAACTTGATAAACTTCCTTATCTGGAAAGTTTGTCCTCAGGATTTCAGCAAGCCCGCATTGTGAGCCCAAAGCATCCGGATCAGGGCGCATATGACGATGGACAATGATCCGATCGTACTGCTTAATCATCTGTAAAATTTTTTTTGTAATTGTCATGCTACTTCCTCTTTCTAAGAACGCTCCATCACTTGGCAAACCACGATCGCTTTAGCAACGATCACATTATCAATATATACTTCTAAATCCACTTTCGCAGATCGACGTCCCAATTCTAATGTTTTTGAATGGATCTCAATTTCACTTTCTAATTGAATCAAACGTAAATAATGTAAATTCATTTGTTCAATTAGTGTATTCCGACGTTGATCCATTAAAATGCTCCGCTGCGCTACATTCGCTACAATCTCGCTTAGTACGCCAAATGAGATTGTTCCAACACTATTAACCATCTGTGGGGTAACTTCAAATTTAAAATATGGATTTTCTAAGAAATTATCATCACGATCTGTATCAACAGTTATGATATCTCCTACAATTTGATCGGAAATTGTGTTAGACATTTGGGGTTGGCGTTGAACAAGCTGCATTGCTTTCATAACATCTTGGCGACTAACCATTCCTACAAGTGAAAGATCATCCTTCACCACAGGCATCATCTCAAGTCCATCCCAAATCATCTGATGACTTACTGAAGCCACACTCATACTTTGCTTTACAACATTAGGATCGCGTGTCATTACACGATCAATCACTTGATTTTCAGCCTTCCCTAAAACGTCCTTCGCAGTTACAACTCCCAATACACGCATGCTTTTATTTACAACAGGAAAACGGGAATGCCCAGTTTTTTCAGACAGACGGTGATACGTTAGGATGGTATCGCCAGCTTGTAAATACACTGTTTTTTCCAGAGGCATGTAAATATCACTGACCTGCATGATATCTTTTTTAATCAATTGATCGCTCAATGCGCGATTTATCATAGTTGCTACTGTAAACGAATCATACGTTGTACTTAAAACGGGTAGCGCTAGATCATCTGCTAATCTTGCGATTTCAGGGGTGGTGTCAAATCCACCAGTAATCAAGACAGCTGCCCCATCTTGCAAAGCAAGTTTCTGTGCGCCTTCGCGGTTTCCAATGATTAATAACGATCCCGGTGTGATATATCGGCGCATAGCTTCTTCAGTCATAGCACCAATAACAAATTTATTTAAGTCTTTATCCAATCCATTCGAACCGCCTAGAACATCACCCTCGATAATACGAACAACTTCACCGAAGGTTAGTCGTTCAATATTTTTCTTTAATTTGCGTTCAATTCTAATCGTTCCTACACGTTGAATCGTTGAAACTAAACCAATATTTTCTGCATCCTTAATCGCACGGTAGGCAGTCCCTTCACTGACACGCAGATTTTTTGCAATACTGCGAACAGAGATACGCTCACCCACGGGCAAGTTTTCGATGTGTTCTAAAATCAAATCATGTTTTGTCGCCATAATTTCCTCCCGTTATAGCATTTATCCATCATATTAGTACAGCTTAGCAAAACTAGTATAACAGAGTACTTATAAAAAAAGAAGTCAACCGTTACCATTCAAGTAACAATCAACTTCTTTTGTGTTAATAGATAAATTAAGTTAACGGTTTTTTCCTAAAACGTACAAGAGATATCATCAAGGCGAAAGCACAAATTACTAACGAGGCTATAAAAGTCACTCTCATCCCATAGATAAAAATATCCGGGCGGTCATTGACATATGTCGTTACCCGTTGGCCATAGGCTGTACTCATCCCACCATATAGAATCGTCGTTGATAAAGCGATCCCAATAACCATTCCTAGATTTCGCGCAAAGGAGTTCATACTTCCGGCCACACCTAAATTTTCTTTTTCTACACTACTCATGACAATCGTGTTATTGGGCGACTGAAATAGAGCATTTCCCATTCCCATAATGGCTGTCGCTAATACGTAATACCAAATAGGACTCGACTGACTCATAAAGACATAAAGTAGCTGAGTGATTGATAATAGCGTCAAGCCGATCAATACTAATTTTTGCGGACCAATTTTATCAGTCAAATAGCTGCTTAAAGGCGATCCGATGACCATCAAAAAAGGAAACACCATCATCAACAATCCAGCATAGCTGGCTGTTAATCCTCTAGCATTCTGTAAATAGAATGGCATGACTACATTGACAAAAAAGTTCGCTGAAAAAATCAAAAGAGCTGTAATCAAACTCATCGTAAACATTTTATTTTTTAGAATGCTAAAAACCAACAGTGGATTTTCTTTGCGTTTTTCTACTTGGATAAACAGGATGAAAAAGATGATTGCAGCAACAAGTAAAAGAACTGGCAACGTATGAATATAACCAACTTCTTGCCCAATAAAAACAGCACCAAAAAAGCTCATAATAGTGAGTGCAAAGGTTGCAAAACCAAGCCAATCAATTTTCTTTTTAGACATCGTGAGATCCTTAGGTAAAAATTTCTCTCCAATCAAAATTGTCAAAATCCCTACTGGCACATTGATCCAAAAAATGTATGACCAAGAAAAATGCGCAAGAATCAAACCGCCAATGCCAGGACCTGCGATTGACCCTAAGGACACAAAAGCACCAATTGCCCCAAGCGCTCGTCCTCGTTCCTCCATCGGAAAAACTTCTGTTGTAATCCCTGTATTAGTAGCCATTGTCATACTAGCACCAATACCTTGAATGACTCGCCCAAAAAGAAGCATTGTTAACGAATGATTAAACCCACACAAAAGGGAACCTAAAGTAAATACGATCGTACCGATTCGATACACTTTAATCTTACCGAAGCTATCTCCTACTTTTCCAAAAAGCAGCAAGCATGCACAAACGATCATTAAATAAATTGATACGACCCACTCAGCCTTATTCATAGGAACTACTAAGTCTTTTGAAATAGTGGGTAATGCAATATTTACAATACTTGAATCTAAAGTAGACATAAAGGTAAACATCGCAACAGAAACTAAAATCCACCACCGATTCTTTTGAACCACAGGATCATCTTGATACGTTTTCATTCATAAACTTCCTTTCGCTACAAAAATGAACCATAGCTATTCTAAAGGATACTCCTCAAAAAAAGCAAACCAAAACAAAAAACGAGAGATTACTCTCCCGTCTTTTTATCGTATTTTCCGTCTTCACGATCTTCAAAGGTCATGAAATATCCATTTGTAATCCTTGTTTCATATACATGATGACAATTCGGACATTCAACCGGCATTGCTTCTTTTGGATGTTGCTGAACATTTAGTACCTCATCAACAAAAAAATGTGTGCCGCAATTTGGACACTTTAATGGTTTTTCCAACATATGACCAGCCCTCTCTACATTTACTTCTTTTATAATGATACTCCTTTTTTCAAAAAAAACAGAGCAGAAAGGTCAAAAAAACTTCTCCGATAGAAAATGACTACAGGAGAAGTTTCTTTTTTACTTATTACGACGTCCACGTCGTTGATTTGCTTCCATAATAACTGGCAAAATAACAGGACGGCGTTTTGTTTGCTCGAATAAATAGCGGCTTAGCTGATCACGAATGTCTTGCTTTAATTTGCTCCATTCGAAATCATCAGAATGCAAATGCTTCTCTACGATCTCACTCGTTGTATCAGCACTCTCTTTGATCAAATCACGACTCGCTTTAATATAAACAAATCCGCGAGAAGTAATCTGTGGAGCAGAAACAATTTTTTTCTGCTTACGATCAATCGTTACAACAACCACAAAAATACCATCATCCGACAAAACTTTGCGGTCTCGTAAAACAATATTGCCGATATCGCCAACACCAATACCATCGATCATGATATTGTCCGCAGGTACACTGCCGGCTGCACTCATATGTTTATTTTTATATTCCAACACATCTCCGCGTCCAGTTATAAAAATATCTTTGAATGGCATACCTAACTCATTGGCTAAGCTGGCATGTGCCGCCAATTGACGATATTCCCCTTGTACTGGGATAAAATATTTTGGAGACATGAAATTCATCATCATCTGCAAGTCACGAGGATTAGCATGTCCTGAAACACGTAAATTCTCAGAAATACTCTTTACGATCCCGCCAGCACGATAAATCATGTCTTCAGTTTTCGCAACCGTTGTTTCCATCGCGATGGTTGGTGTAGTAGTAATATAGACTAAATCCCCATCTTCAATTTTCAGATTTCGATGAGAACGATTGGCCATCTTTTGTAATGACTTAATCGGTTCGCCCATACGACCTGTTTCTAGAATAATTAATTCTTCAGCTGGATATTTTTTCATTTCCTTAATCGTTACTAGAATGTCTTCAGGCACTTCCAACTTTTTCAAGCGCATCGCCGTTTTAATGATACGATCTAGGTCTTGTCCAGTTAGCACCACTTTTCGTCCGGCTTTTTCTGCCGCATTCAGGATTTGCTGAACACGCTGTAAATTGCTGGCTACACAAGCCACAATGATTCGACCATTCCATTCATTAATCACATCATAGACTTCACTGGCGATCTCGCGTTCAGAAGCTACTTGAATCGCATTTTCTGCATTTGAAGAAGAACTTAATAATGCTAGTACACCCTCTGAACCAATTTCAGCCAAACGACGATAATTCGTCGCATACATTGGAATCGCAGTAGGATCAAATTTAAAATCACCTGTATAAACAACATTGCCTTCATCGGTTTTTAAACTAATCCCCACAGAATCTGGAATTGTATGTGTCGTCCGGAAGAAACTAATAACTGCCGTACCAAAATCAATCTCTGTGTGTTCATCAATTACATGAAAGTCTTTAAAACCTTTACTCTCTTCATTTTGACTCACATTCAATTTTGCCAGTTCAATCGTTAATTCTGTTCCAAAGACAGGCACTGCCACTTCAGAAACTAAATAAGGCAACGCACCGATGGCATCCGCGTGACCATGTGTCAAAAAGACCCCCGCTACACGATCTGCATTTTCAATTAAATAGGTAAAATCAGGAATCACAACATCAATTCCTAATAACTCATTTTCTGGATATTTTAGTCCACAATCTAGGACAAAAATATCATTATCCACTTCAACTGCGTACATGTTTTTACCATTTTCACGTACTCCACTGAAGGGAATTATTTTGACTGTACTCAAAAAATCCACCTCTCTAGTTTATTTATCTATCGTTTCAGCTTACTCAGACCCCGTAATCAGTACGGTCTGTGCCTATACTCAATAGCTATTATACATGATTTTTTCTGAAAAACCATTGATGGAAAATGAATCGTCCCTTCCTTTAATAGAAACTTACTTAACGTCCAGAGACTCCTCTCACTATCTGACTTATTTTTTGCATTTCTTTTTCTCAAAATATATTACAATTCATCAGAAAAAAAGAAGCGTGAAAGATTCACACTTCTTTGATTCTATTCGAATAGGTTCATTTCATACATTGTTTCAGCAATTTGAAGGGAGTTCCATGCCGCACCCTTTAATAAGTTATCTGAAACAACCCAAAGGTGGATTCCTTTTTCCTCGTCTGGATCTTTACGAATTCGACCCACAAAAGTTTCTTTTTTGCCCACACTGTTTAATGCTTGTGGATAAATTTGCTGACTCGGATCATCCTCCAATACTGCACCAGGTGCTTTAGCAATCAACTCTTGAATTTCTGCTACTGTCGCCGTTTTTTCCGTTTCGATATAAACAGACTCAGAATGTCCACTCATAACTGGAATACGAACACAAGTTGCAGATACTTTAATCGAGTCATCTTCCATAATTTTTTTTGTTTCGTTAATCATTTTCCACTCTTCATTTGTATAGCCGGCATCGGTAAATACATCAATCTGAGGCAGTGCGTTAAATGCTAGCGGATAATGCTTTTTATCCCCCCCGCAGGGTAAGATGTCTGCTTTCCATTCTTCGACGGGTTTCTCGTCTAAGAAGTCCTGTGTTTGCTGCTTTAATTCTTCCATTGCTTGATTTCCAGCACCAGATACCGCTTGATAAGTTGAAACGATGATACGTTTTAATCCATAAGCCTGGCGGATGGGCTCTAAAGCCACCATCATTTGGATGGTTGAACAATTAGGATTGGCAATAATCCCCTTATGATCACGCAACGCAGAAGGATTCACTTCTGGAACAACTAAGGGAACCTCTGGATCCATTCTATAATGACTTGTGTTGTCTACTACAACCGCCCCGCGCTTAACCGCTTCTGGTGCAAATTTTGCAGATATACTGCCTCCAGCTGAAAATAGAGCAAGATCTATATTTTCGAATGAATCTGGTACCAATTCTTCGATAGTTTGAGTTTCGCCTTTAAATGAAAGTTGCTTTCCAGCAGAACGCTTTGAAGCTAAAAACTTTATTGTACCAAGGGGTAAAGAACTATTTTCTAATAATTTGATCATTTGTGTTCCTACTGCGCCAGTAGCACCAACTATTGCAACATTCATTTCCCTCATCATAATCACTCTTTCGTATCATAGTATTTTAATAGTTTATCATATTTATCTTGAAACGCAAGCGCGTCATTCTTGTTCTTCTCTATTCAAATTATTAGAATTTCCAATACAAGACTCTATTTATATTTCAACGTTCTATTTTTGCCTAAATAACTGATATAACAAAGATAAAATAAATTTTCTAATCAAATTGTTGTAAAATAATTTAAAAAAACGAAGATTATTGAATATTTTTATTGTGATTCTCTAATAAAAGCTTTAGAATTAATATGTAAGTGTTATTCACAGGAGGGCATTCATGAAAGTTAACGGGTTTATCATTAAGCAAATGCGTGAACATGCGAGCTTGGCTCGTGACAACTTTACCGCTATTTGTTCAACAGCTGACTTGGAACTGATTGAAGAGAAAAACTGGGGCATATTGGAAGTTGTTTTGGATCTTTGCAAGACATTGGAAATTCCTTATCAAAAGGCTTTTCCAGAATCAACGCTTTTAAATGAAGTCTCTTTGTTAAACATCGTTCGCTGCTTACATTTACGTCAAGAGTTTTCTAGTGTTTTATTTTTGTTAGATAATTATGTGAAAAAAATTACTTATGTTAATGCGAGAATCGTCGGTCACCTGATGTATTTCCGAGCATACGCAAACTTATTTGGCAATCATGATACTCGAAAAGCCGTACATTATTTTCAACGAGCCTATACTTTTTTACACGATGAAAAACGCTACGAGCTTTTAGTACTTAAAGGATTAGCCACATGCTATCAAGTTAATGAAGAAAAAAAGCGCGCACAAATCTTTTTTGATCGTGCTGAACAATTGGAGGAAAAAATGAATACTCAACTACAATTAGGTCCATCTTATTATCAAGCTGCTTGTTTCTATGCGAAACGTGGAAATCAAGAAAAAGCTAATGCTCTTTGCGATGAAGGGATACAGACATTATTAGAAGTAAATATGACTACTGGTCTTGAAGAATTATTTTTTGAAAAAGCTACGATCCAAGAAAATATTGAAGATCAGATTGAGCTTCTGAAGCAGGCTGATTATTATGCGAAAATCAATGAAAACTTTAATTTAAAAGAGCTAATAAACCAAAAACTAACAAGTATCTAAATGAAAAGCATAAGCGTTGCTAAGAAAAGTTAGCCTCGCTTATGCTTTTTAATTGCTTCTAGATGTTAGAATTAATCGATTTATTTGGTCGATAGAAAATCATATACAAAATAGCAACCACTATTGGAATCACCGCACAAAAGATATAGATATGTTGATAAGTTCCCAAAATTCCTTTGATTGCCCCTAACAAATAAGGGCCAACGCCTAGTCCTAAATCTAGACCAATGAAATATGTTGATAAGGCAACGCCGATGCGAGCTGTTTCAACTAGTTTGAGTGTCACTGCCTGACCATTCGCCATAAAGGTTCCATAACCAAGGCCCACAAAAGCTCCTGCAACCAATAATACAACGGCATTCTCTGTAAAAGCTAACAAAATTAACCCGATAGTTAAGCAAATAAAGCTTGGATACATGACAGAATTTTCACCATGTTTATCAAAAATTTTTCCTGACATCGGCCGGGTAATCGTAACAACTAATGCATAAACAACAAAGAAAAAAGCTCCTGCAGTCACTAAATGTAACTGATCAGCATAAATCGAAAGAAACCCTAACACACTTGAGTAGGCAATTCCAATTAGAAAAGCAATTCCTGCAATAAACAGAACTTTAAACTCAATAAAACTTTCTAGACTAAAGGTATTGATTTTAGCTCGATGCTCCTCTGTTAAGACAATGTTATTGACCTTAAATTTGAAGCAGGCGACTGATGTGATAAATGCCAACACAACCGCTAGAATAATAATTGCTTTAAACCCAACCAAGGGTAATAGAAGCAAGCCGATAAACGGACCGATCGCAGCAGCTAAACTGGTACTTAATCCGTAATAATTGATTCCCTCTCCATACTTTGACTCTGGAATATAAGCTGTAACAATCGCATTTGCCGCTGTGGAAACCGCCCCATAGCCAAAACCATTTAAAAAACGAACGCCATCCAAAATTAGGATGTTGCTGCTAATCAGATAAGCAGCTGTTGTAATTAAATAAAATAGTGCGCCATAACGCAACACCGCTCGTCGACCGAATAATTCCAATTTTTTACCAATATATAAACGGGCAAGCAAGGTGCCGATAATATAAATCCCAACAGCAAACCCCGCCTGTGCAGTTGACGCACCTAGACTTTGTGTAGCGTATTTCGCCGTGATTACGACAAAACAATAATATACTAAAAATACAACAAAATTGATAATCGTTATTGTGACAAAACCTTTATTGAATAACTTTTCCTCTTCCTTAATTTTCATTACCTACTCTCATTATTATGCGATACTCTCATTTAGTTTCTTTAAATCAGAAATTTTTTCCGCAACCTTATTGTAGTTAGACGGATAACGATCTACAGCTTGACTAATAAATAGATCTCGCGTACGATCAAATGCTGCCAAAAAGTCTGCTAGCGCTTTATCATTTTCCTGCGTGTAGTCTTTCCTTAACATTAAGGCATTTTGATACGCATCGTTAAGAAAAACCAATACCGCTTCCTTTTCAAACCGTACCTTGTAAGCTGATTCCAAACGTTCGATCATTGCACATGTCCATTCTTTCATACCTAATCACTCCTTTTTTTATTAAAGAACTTATTTTTTCAAATTAGAAAAAATAAATTCTATTTGCAAGATATATATCAGCCAACTAAATTTCTCCTAGATAACACATCTGACTTCCCCCTCTTTTCCTATTTGTTGTGAAATGTTGAGATGAGATTATCTTGCTTCCAAATTTTCTAATCAATAGAGCATTTGGCTTGTGTGACTTACCTGATCGATTATACGGATATAAAAAAAGAGCGAAATCAGTTTTTTTAATAAAAAATGACTTCAAACTTTAATGGCAATAAATTTCATTAACATTTGTTAGTATCTTTTTTGAACATACTTTTAATCAAATTAGAAGATCACTTATGATAAAATAGCAATGAAAATTTCAGCAAAGCATGGAAGGAATAAAGTAAAATTGGATAATACAGCCTTAACAGACTACTTAAAAAAAAATAAATTCCCTATCGTAACCAAAGAGTATAAAAAATACTTGCTTTACGAAGGGATTCAAGATCATCATGTATACATTTTAAAAAGCGGCGTTATCAAGACGAGCGTTATCTCCAGAGACGGCCGTGAATTTAACCTAGAATACATCAATGATCTCGAAGTAGTATCCTTGTTGAAGGATGAGTACTCACAATTTATTGATGCTCCTTTTAATATTCGTGTCGAATCTGAAAAGGCCGAACTTTATCAAATCGATCGTGTCGAATTTTGGAAGGATATTAATCAGAACTTTGACTTGCAGATCTATGTTAAAAACTATTATCGAGAACGATTGCTAAAATCAATGAAGCGAACACAACAGATGCTGATGAACGGTAAATTCGGAGCTGTTTGCACACAGATTTATGATTTGTATGATAAATTTGGTGTCGAATTTGACGACGGTATCTTGATTGACTTTGTCGTGACAAATGAGGAAATTGCCCACTTCTGTGGAATTAACGCTGCCAGCAGTGTTAGTCGTATCATGCATGACTTAAAAAGCTGTGGAGCAATCAAAATGGTTAATCGAAAGATTTTTATTAAAAATATTGAATTAATTAAAGACAATATCATTTTCTAATTTAAAAGGTTCAGCCTAAAAACGGCTGAACCACTTAAATTTCTGTTCCATATTCTACTGGCTTATCAAATTCACCTGGAGCATCATCATAGATATGACCATATATGAATACTGGCATGCCAATATAGCTATATTCATAAATTTCCGCTACCTTGGCTTTTGGTGTATTTACACAGCCGTAACTGCCTAGGTCCGTCTGATAGGCACCTGGCTGACCAAAATATTGTAATTTATGGTCTGTGTCATGAAGGCCGATTTCAGTAATCGTTTGTCCATAACTTAACAACGGCATCCAGTAATCTACTGGCACATTGTAAGTCCCATCTCCTGTTGTCAAAACACCACTTAAATCGACATTACGTCGTTTATCCATAATGGTATGAAACCCAGGGACAGTCGCTGTGCCTTTATTGTATCGTCCAGTAATCACGTCTGTTTCAACAACCAGCTTTCCCTTATTGAAACAGTACATTTTTTGATTGTCTAAATCAACTTCTATGTAATTTTTAGTTATGTGAAGCGGTTGTTTTTTTGTATCTCCCTTTAAAACGAGTGGAATCGTTTTTGTATCAGACTTCTTTAGTGCTTTGGTTATTTTTTTTGTAGATTCTTTGATGTCAATAAACCAGCCATAATTTCCTACATTTTTGTATTGTAGATGTTGTCCATGAATATTGGTGAAATCAACTGATTTGTATATCGTGGAATATTCTCGTTCTAAATCCGCTACCCATTCTGTAATCAAAGCTTGATCAAAATTCCCTTGGTCATCAATTGAATTTGCTAACATTTGCTCTGTTAATGGAATCTTTTTTTTATTGAGCTTTAGCATGATCCCCCGATCTTTCACTGTTTCCAACTTTTGCGGGATTTTTTTTCGTTTTAAATCTTTTGCGGTGAGCTCTGGCTCACGATAAAAATCAGCTAAATCATACGCTGCTTGCAAATTCCCCTCATCGAATGCTTTAGAGAGCTCTTTACGGATACGAACAGAATCAACCACTGTTCCACTTTTTTCTGGAATAATTTGAAATTTTTTATCTTTATAGATAATTTTTGCATCTTTTGCTTCCTTCCCGCCAAGAAAAGAAGCAGCGTTAACAGCTTGAATTAACTCTTCCTTCGCTTCTTTTTTATAAGGTAGACTAAATTCTCCTTTGCGAATATTCTTTTTCAAATATTCCTTTTGAATCCTGTAAGGAGAAGTGATTTGAAGTTTCACTGTTTGGTTTTCACCAGTCAATCTAATCTCGACCTGTTTCGTTTCTTGTCTGATTTTTTTTTCAGCTTTATTGATTGACAAACCACCAACAGCGACATTCGCAACTGTCGAACCAAAATAAAAATGCGAACCAAAATAAACAAAAATTAGCATTAAAACCGTCATTGCCCCCGCAACAACACCAACAATACGCAGCACTACTCGATTTTCATGCTCTCCCAACCCTTATCACCTTCTTATCATGCCAATAATTACTCACATTATAAATCAAATAACCATTTTTTTACTCTTAAATCATAATTATTAATATTTTTTAACATTTTTGGTAAAAAAAGATTCTGAAGCGCAATAATGAGCTTCAGAATCTTTTAAAAAATCTTTTTTTATTAAAAATATATTTTTTTTTACATTTTTGTATGATCCGTACGTGAAATAACATCTCGACGTTGTTCTGGTGTCAAGTCACGGAACTTCACAGCATATCCGGATACACGAATGGTAAAGTTTGCATATTTCGGATTGTCGATATCTTTATCCATTTCTTCTAGTAACTCACGGCCAAAGACGTTGACATTCAAGTGATAGCCTCCTTTATCAAAGTAGCCATCTAATACTTGGCGTAAATTATCTACTTGCATTGACTCGTCATCTGTCCGACCTAAAGCACCTGGGTTGATTGTTTGAGTATCAGAAATTCCATCTTGCGCACAAGAGTAATTCAATTTAGCCGTTGAGTTTAATGAAGCCAATAAGCCATTTTTCTCACCTAAGAATTTACCATCTTGATAGCTTGGGTTAGCACCTGGCGCTAAAGGTTTACCTGCACGACGGCCATCCGGTGTATTCCCAGTATTTTTTCCGTAAACAACATTTGAAGTAATCGTTAGTAATGACAATGTTGGCGTTGAATCACGGTAAGTGTGTTGGCGTTTGATTTGCGTCATGAAATATTCAAGAATCCAGTTTGCCATTTCGTCTGCTTCGTCATTATCATTTCCGTAAGTTGGAAATTCATTTTGCGGGATATAGTCAATCGCTAGGCCATCTTCATCACGAATTACTTTTACATTTCCGTGTTTGATTGCCATCAATGAATCTGTCGCATGAGAAATACCCGCGATTCCTGTCGCAAAAGTACGTTTCAAATCAGTATCCATTAATGCTAATTGTGGTGCTTCATAGGCATATTTGTCATGCATGTAGTGAATAACATTTAAGGTATTTACATACAATTCAGCTAACCAATCTAAGACGTCTTTATAGCTTTCCATAAATTGATCAAAGTCAATGCTATCACCTTCTAATGGACGGAAACGTGGACCAACTTGCATCTTGGTCATTTCATCAACACCGCCATTGATTGCATAAAGGACTGCCTTCGCCAAGTTCGCACGAGCACCAAAGAATTGCATATCTTTACCGATTACAGTAGCGGACACACAGCAGGCAATTGCCGCATCGTCTGAACCCCAGTATTGACGTAATAAGTCATCATTTTCTAATTGAATAGAAGAACTTTGCTTCGCAACTTTTGCTGCATAGGTACGGAATCCTTCTGGTAAATGAGAAGAGTATAGTACTGTCAAGTTTGGTTCTGGTGAAGGTCCCATATTCGTTAATGTGTGTAGGATACGGAAATCATTTTTCGTTACTAATGAAGTCCCATCCATATTCATTCCTGCTAATGATAAGGTTGCCCAAATTGGATAACCAGAGAATAATTGATTGTATTCTGGTGTCCGAGCAAATTTTACCATGCGTAATTTCATAATCAAATGATCGATCATTTCTTGTGCTTCGAACTCAGTGATTACACCACGATCTAAATCGCGTTGAATATAAATATCCAAGAATGCAGAAATACGTCCAATTGACATTGCCGCACCATTCTGTGATTTGATTGCCGCAAGATAACCAAAGTATAACCATTGGATCGCTTCTTGTGCATTGCTCGCTGGTTTTGAAATGTCATAACCATAGCTTGCTGCCATTTCCTTCATATCTGCTAATGCACGGAATTGTTCAGAAACTTCTTCACGTAATTGGATGACATCGTTAGTCATCACTTTGCTACCAACGTTTTTCCAGTCTTTTTTCTTTTCTTTCATTAAGAAATCAATTCCGTATAAAGCAACACGACGATAGTCGCCGATGATACGTCCACGACCATATGCATCTGGCAAACCTGTAATAATTTTATTTTTACGCGCTAAACGCATTTCGTCTGTGTATGCATCAAAAACACCTTGGTTATGTGTTTTACGCCATTTGTTAAAGATGAATGACATTTCATCATCCACCTCATAGCCATTTGATTCTAAGGCTTTATTAGCCATATTGATTCCGCCAAAAGGCATGAATGCTTGTTTTAGAGGGACATCTGTCTGTAAACCAACAATTTTTTCCTCTTCTTTAATCAAGTAGCCAGGTTCGTGAGAAGTAATCGTTGCAGGAACATTATTGTCCATGTCGTAAACACCATTTTGCTTGTGCTGTACTTCAAAAAGCTCCTGTAATTTTTCCCATAATTTTTCAGTACTTGGTGCGGCACCTTCTAAAAAGCTGTCATCACCTTTGTACTCTTTATAATTACGTTTGATAAAGTCTAACGTGTTAACCTCATGCTGCCAGCGTCCTTCGTTAAAACCTTCCCAAGGATTTTCAGTTTGTTTAACAGTTTTTTTGATTGTTGTAGTTTCCATAAGCGCACTCCTTTGTTAAATAGTTTCAAAATAATTTAAAATGATTATAACAAAGGAATCTGTTTTAAGAAAGGGCTTTTTTACACTCTCTTATTCGAAAATCCTTTTAAAATAATGATAATTATCTTATCTCTATTTACTATCTGTT
>ERZ786685.51-NODE-51-length-32410-cov-8.355896_pt1 | contig 32410 bp, 29 predicted proteins | sample MGYA00433075_ERZ786685 | MGnify/ENA primary metagenome ERZ786685 (study PRJEB29978, sample SAMEA3491273) | human gut metagenome | biome: ENVO:mammalia-associated habitat; material: ENVO:feces | place: Bangladesh | collected 2010-04-07 ...
AGTCTTTATTTATATCTTTTAAAAGATTTTTATAAAACTCACTGCTTTCTTCCACACTTTTTAGATATTCCTTGAAATCTTGTGGTGCTGAAATTCTAGTCGTAATTAGTCGAATTTTCTCCTCTTCGTCTGCTATCTGATAGGCTTCCATCATTTGATTAAAATCACTATCAGGCATCGCTAACGGAAGTTCTAGCAGCTCCTTAGTCATACTTGTCAGAATGAAAAACTGAATGGCCTTCTCAGGCTCCGTGAATGAAGAAACTCTTACTTTTAATTGGGAAAAGAATCGTCGATAATAATCGTTTTGTTGGAAAATAACTTCTAATTCTGGAAAATAATCTTGCTGCTGGATGCGCCGTAAAACATATTGTGCTTCAATCTCATTTAACAGCAACGTGTGGATCTCCTTCTTTCCAAGGAGTAATTTGCCGATCATTTGTTTAAAGACGATTTCAAATAAGTTGTTGACGTCAGTACGGTAATCAAAGCCTAACATCTCTTCATAATTGGTCAATAGTTCATAAATTTGCTCTTTGGGAAGGGCTTTGACAAAGAGGACCTCAGCGGCTAAATTGTTCAGATAGCGTTCATAAAAATCAATTCCCACAAAGTTAGCTGGTACTGGTTCCGCAAGCTGATAGTCTAAAAAAGCCTGATCCACCTCCGCAGCCCCATAATCAAAATCATACTCAGAGAAAAAATTTCCGATTTCATTTAAGCTTTCTTCTAATGATTCGATACCAAAACTTTGATAATTGTCTTGAATCCATTGATAGAGCGTCTGAAGAGTATTTAGACGCTGTTTCAACTGCTGCTTCCCTTGTTCGAAGCGTTCAGGCAATGTTCCCTCTCCACCGTTAGCTAAGACAAATTCGATGGACTGTTGGATTTTTTCCGCTTGATCAATCGCCATAACGCTTGAACCACTTAGCCGCTCCTGCAATTTCTTCATAAAAAAGGGATAGAACGCTGGATCAAACAAATCATTTTTCATGCTTCTTCCTCCAATCCTGGAAAATCCTCAAACGAGCCCTGAAGCTGCTCCAAATCTCCTTGAAACTGCTGGTAACGTCTGGCGATTTCCTCTATTATTTCTTGATCTGTAGTTTGACCAGGATGATATGCCCGCAGGTAGTAAAAGATCGCTTGGCAAACTGACAAGTGTTCTAGGTAGTCGCATTTGTAAAATAGAGGCTCATCCATTAAGAATAATGCTAGCTGTTGTGAATTTTGCCAGCTAAAATCAAGTAAACGGTGTTCTTTGAATAGCTGATTGCGTTCCTCCGTGAGATCAGAAAAATCCGCTACTGTCAGTTGATAATTCTTGTGATGTTTCTGCAACTGGCGATTAATCATTGTTCGCGGTTCTTCTGTCTGCTGAGATAGAAACTGATTAAATAACGTCATATCAAATTCTCCCATTGTCTTCTCCTCCCTCTTCAGAGACTAAATAGCACAGTGTCGTTAAAAAGACAATCTTGAAATACAACTAAATTTATGGTATTATAAAGAGAGTTAAGGAAGGCGATTTAAGCCTTCCTTAACTTTTTTCAGTATATCTCCCGTAAAATAGTACTTCTTTTCTGATTAATAAATAACTAAAGGAGCGTTCTTATGATTTATGCTACCTTTCTTTACCTTCTATTAGCCGCCTTCGTTATTTGGGTTTGGAGCCCACCAGCCATTTTGCGAATGCTTGTTTTAATTGTATTGATTTTACTGTACTCATGGACTTCTAGCCGGTTAGCGAAGAAAAAATAGTGAGGGTTATAGTTTCCTCCAATTTACCAACAAGGTACAGGAAATTTTGATCGTAAAAGCAAGAGCCAGTCAGATTATTTCTGACTGGCTCTTTTAAAGGTAATTTTTCGGATCATTATTGGTTCTAACGGAGCATCTTCGCTATCCGTAGCTTGATTGGCGATTTTACGCACCACGGACATTCCGTCTATTACTTGACCAAATACCGTATAACGTCCATCTAATTCAGGGAGGCCGCCGACTGCCTCATAATGGGAACGAACCTTTAACGGTAGATTCATTCGGTACAGTTGCTCCTTGTCTACTTGACTATGCTCCACGATGTAAAACTGATTACCATTAGTATTTGGCCCGTGATTCCCTAAACAGACAGCACCATCGAAATGATACAAACCCTCATCTACTTCGTCTTCAAAATAACCGCTGTAAATGGACTGAGCTTCAGCACCAGAGCCATCTAGCGCACCGCCCTGGATTACAAAATCCTTAATTACTCGTGCGAAGGGCGTATTATCGTAAAAGCTTTGTCTGGCAAGCCCTCGCCAATTTTTAACGGCTTTTGGTGCATCCTGCTGAAAAACTCTAAGGGTAATCGTTCCTGCATCCGTTTCAATCTGACAAAGCTCCTCATGTGGGCGAACCGGCGTCAGCTGCAGCAAGTATTGATTCGAGTATTTTATCCCTCGATCTTTCTCTAGGATAGTTTGAATATACCACTCTAACTGTTCAGCATTTCCTAGCCGTGCCATTTTCATCAAATAGGTGTACTCTTTTTTGGGGGTTGCGACACGATATGAAATAATTCCCCGTAGATTATTGTAGCTATCTCCTTTTACTTTAAACAAAGAAACTACATGTGCTTCTAAAAAAGTAAGTTCTTGGCCGATGAATGATTTGAAATGGCGCGCCTCGTTCCCCAAAGCGAAAGTCACAAGTGCATCAATGTTTCCTTCAGCTAGCTGTTGAGTAAAATCTGCCATTCGCTGATTGATCTCCTCCTGATCCCAATGACGCGGGATTAGCTGCTTGGTAACCGTTTCATTTTCAAGCTTTTTCTTTATTAAATAGGCCGCTGACCCAAGAATTCCTGCGGCTAAAACAACCTTACTTTTTTTCATTTTCTGCCTCCAACCTGTTTTTCTCAATTGTACCAGAAAAACAAGCAGACAGACATTCCGCTAGTGGCCGATGATTAGGATTACACTATAATTTCATTTGCGATATTAATACCTCTAATTTGTGAATTGAAGGAATAAAGGATCAGCTACAAAGATTTTTTAAATTTTCGGATTTTCTTCGTTGCCCAATCATAATGGCTTGAAGTTGCCGAAACAAAGTAACTGCCTAGTGTACTTCCTCCCACCCAAGAAAAAATTCCTTTTGAAAACAATTCCTCATTGGAAAAAGCCTCCGCCATTTGCATCACCTGTTGGTGACTCTCCACTAAGAGACGGCGCGCTTCTTCGTAGCTGGTCGTTTGATGCTTTTCCCAAAATTCAATATTCATCGCCCCGTAGGTTTTCCAATTATATCCTTCCTTTAAAAATTGCTTAGCCTCTCCGGCTTGATTCGCCTGCACCCAATTTAACAGCAGTTGATGCCATTCATACAAATGGATCAAGATATCACGAACATTTTTATCCCTTGACCAATGAGCCTGCTTTTCTTTTTCTACGTTAAAACTAAACGGACTATTCACTTTTTCAGGCGGTATTGAAGCTAACAGATCCATCAGTTTCTTATACCCATCATTTCCTGCCTTAATCAAATCATTTTTTGTCGTTGGTCTTGCCATAACAATTTCCTCCTTATATCTTTCTTTATCCTCAGTATGAACCAACACGTAACGTTGGAGTCAAGCAGAAATTGTTTTTTTTGTATAAACTTTGGCTGTCAGCATTTAGCTGCAAAAAGTCCTACTGGCAGCTATCTCCTGATTTGGAATTTAATTTTTCGTAGAATACGAAAAATTTCTTATTCTCGATCGCATACCATTGGACTAAACTGCTTAATTATGGACTTTCTTTGAGCTTTAACTTCATTTCTATTTGTTCAAACTGCAAAAAGTCCAACTGGCAAAATAAGACCTCTCCATTTTTTTGGAGAGGTCTTAGGTTTAAATAATCCCTTGGTCGATTTGTTTTAATTTACGATAATGGGCATTGGTTTGTTCGAGTTCATTTGGGCTTCCTTGCATGGTTAAGTGTCCGTCTTCGACAAAGATGACCTGATCCATCGCATCAATTCCCTGCAGATGATGGGTAATCCAAATGACCGTCTTATCCTGCAATTCATGGAAGAAGGTATTGATCAACGACTGCTCAGTGACTGGATCAAGCCCAACGGTGGGTTCATCCAACAGAATAATCGGTGCTTCCTGTAGAAGGATTCGAGCCAATGCGAGACGCTGCCGTTCCCCGCCAGAGAAACGCAGACCGGCCTCATCCACCATTGTTTCTAGACCCTCTGGCAACTCTTCAACAAGTTCCTTCAAGCCAACTCGGGTTAACACTTGCCAAAGTTCATCTTCTTCTGCCGCTTCATTTCCGATTCGTAAATTGTTAGCAATCGTCGTATGAAACAGGTACGGTGTTTGATGAATGACTCCCAGATATTTGCTGATGTCATCACCGAATGCGTAAGTAGCTATGTCATTTAACGTAATGGCCCCTTCAGTCGGTCGCAAATCACCGCGAATCAGATTGGCTAAGGTACTTTTTCCTGAGCCGCTACGACCTAAAATCGCTATTTTCTCACCTGGATGTAGAATTAGATCAATGCCAGATAGAACCTCTTTTTGACTTTCTGGATAGTGATAACGTACTTGATCAATTTTTAGCTCTAATGAGCCAGAAACGACAGGAGATTCGTTTTGCTTGTCTTTAATAGCAGGTAAGTCATTTAAGTTCTTGATAGAATCCTGATAACTATTAGTTTCCTGTGCGGCCGCTGGTAATGGAGCGAAGGCATCGATCAATGGAAATACAGACAATACGAAAGCTGCGATCCAATTGGCTGCTCCTCCGTGATTTCCTGGAAATTGACGACTCGTCCATAGCAGCAATGCAATCGTGATCACACCGAACATCAGCTGAAGCAGAAAATTGCGTTTTCGCTGAAAACTCTGAAGCTTCCGATTCACTGCTCGTAAAGCTTCCTCAGATTCTTCATGATGGTTCACATAATCCTGCCCCCGTTGACTAAAGATCCAATCCGAGACTCCTAAAACATTGTCCGTCAAATCACTATACAACTGATTCTTCATTTGCTTCTGCTGCTCTTGTCTTGCACCATTGATGATAACAGACCATAAGGGCAGTAAAAAGACCACGATTCCCAATAGTAAAAGCATCGCCAACGCGAAGAAGGGTGAAAAATAGCCAATTCCGATAACAATAAAGACGTAGAGCAGCCACGCGATAATCGTTGGAAAAATCGTTCGTAAATATAAATTCTGAATGTGATTGATGTCCTCTGAAAGCAATCCTAGGATGTCGCCTGTTCGGTGGTTCTGCTTAAAGAAAACAGCGTCTTGCTCCAGCGAGTCATACAACTTCACCCGCAGATTCGAGGTCATTTTCAACACCCAATTATGACTGACTAGCCGCTCAACATAACGAAAGACTGGTCGACCGATCCCAAAGGCACGGGTCAAAACAATCGGGATATAGATCAACAATATATTTTCCGGTAACGATGCGGCCCGACTAATTAAGTAGCCAGAGTTGAACATTAACGCACCTGCACAGAAAAATGTGATAAATCCAAGCGTCAACGCCAAAATCAAAGACTTCTTATACTGTTTGAAAAAAGGCTTCACCCATTCGTCTGTTTTCAGCACTTCAAATAATCCGATTGGTTTCATCCTTTTTCACCTCGCAATGCCTGACTCAATTTTGTAAAGGCGCCATTTTTTTGTTTTAGTTCTTCTAATGTGCCCTGTTCCACAAGCTTCCCATGATCCATGACCAGTAAATAATCCATTTCTGCCAGCCAATGCAATCGATGAGTAGCAAAGAACACTAAATGATTATCCATCAATGGCAGCATCCGCTCCTTCAATTCTACCTCCGTCTCAATATCTAAATGAGCCGTTGGTTCATCGAATAGCAATATTTTGCGCTCTTGGTCTAGAAAAGCTCTCGCTAAAGCGATTCGTTGCGCTTGTCCTCCGCTGAGGGTTCGAGCGCCCTCCCCTAATATTGTATCTAACCCTTGTGGTAATTCCTTCAACAAATCCGTTAAGCCAGTGACTTCGATTGCCTTCAAAATTTCAGCATCACTAGCCTGGGGATGATAAAAAGCAATATTCTCTCGCACCGAGCGTTGGAAAATGTATGGATGTTGAGGAATATATATTAACTGCTCCTGCCACTGCGGCTGGTCGAAGGCGGGCAGAACCTGTTCATTAAAGCTGATCTGACTTTCCTCCGGTCGTAAAAAACCGCTGAGAAGATTGATTAACGTTGATTTACCCGAACCGCTCATTCCAATAATCCCAATTTTTTTGTAGCCCTGAACCTTGAAATCAACCGTCGCACCCAATTTATCCTCATAATGATAATCCATAGCCACGGATAACTGACTATCCGCTGACCAAGTTGGCAATCCAATCGTCACGCCTTGTGCCTCTGGCAGGTCCAAAATCTGATGAACCGCGTCCATCGCGTTTTTCCCATCCAGTGTCGCATGGTAATCACTAGAAAAATCACGGATTGGCAAAAAATACTCCGGCGCTAAAATCAGTACCGTTAATGCAGGAAATAAAAAGATCCCCTCATTGATCAAACGCAACCCTAATAAAACCGCCACGACCGCAACAGATAATGTGGTAAAGAAATCAAGGGCGAATGTCGAGAGAATCGCTACTTTCAAGGTACTCATCGTTGCCTTGCGAAAACGCTCGCTGGTCGTATAAATACTTTTACTATACTGCTTGCTGATGCCAAAGAATTTTAAGGTATCAATGCCTCGAAGTGAATCAATAAAATGATTGGATAATAGCTGGAATACTTTATATTGCTTATCCGCTTTGCTTTGCGCTGCATAGCCTAAAATGATCATAAAAATAATAATCAGCGGAAAAACGATCAATAGGACCACGCCTGATTCCCAATCTAGTAGAAAAATCGCTACTAACAAAATCCAAGGAATGATCATCATATTCAGCATCTTCGGTAAAATCAAATGCAAATATTCCTCTACCTGATCAATACCATCTAGCGCCGTGGTAACCACGCTCCCTGTGCCTTGCTTTTGCACGACTTGCGGTCCCAAGCGGAAGATTTTCTGCAACAATTGACTTCGTAAATCCTTGGCTTGTTGGTACGCGTATTCCTCTAATACGTGCTCCCGTGCATAGGTCCCCAGATGCCTCAGCGCGAAAGAGCCAAAAAACAGCAGTATCCAATATATTTGGTTGTTTAAGCCTTCCCCGTTCCATAAATGAGTAATCGTCATAGCTAGACCATATGCTTGCCCAATTATAAAGATTGCTTGCAGGACAGCAGATCCTGCAAGCAACATCAGAATTTTTTTGATACCGGGAAGTTGTAATAACTTCTTGTCTATCATGGTTGAACTCCTAATTCCTCTTAATGTATTCATTTTTCATAAACTGAAAAATGAGTTTGTTTGTTATTTCGTCTACCATTCAGCTGGATGAGTTTGATCTTGGTCAGCCAACGATCTACCTAATACGCCCCATTTTCTTCGCTGCGAAGAGCTGAATTGGTAATCTCATGGGGATGTTTAATCCGTTTACGGAAAATATAGTATGTCCAAGCAGTGTAAGCCAGTACGAAAGGCAAAATCGTTAATGAAATATAAGACATAATCTTCAGGGTATAAGGACTTGATGAAGCATTTTGAATCAATAGGTCATTCCCTGGAATAGAGCTGATCAATACTCGTGGGAACAAACCGCTGAACAACAATGCCACTAAAGCAATCATCGTTAGACCGCTAGCGATAAATGCCAGCATTTCCTTATTTCTGAAGACTGAAACATTCGCGATTACTGTAAGTAAAACAATCACTGCCAATAAGATCAAGGTAACCGCGAAATTATTTTGGAAGAAATCTGTTTTAAAGTACATTAACACAGCAAATATCACTAAACCGACGTACAAGACGCCGTATAGCACCTGCGCATAGTTTTTCGCCCGATAACGAACAGGACCTTCTGTCCGCAACGCAATATAGTTTAGCCCATGTAAATAGCAAAGCAAGGTTAATGCGACTCCACCGACCACAGAATACAAGTTGATGTAATCAGTAAAGGTCGCCATCATATTGTGATCCGCATCTAATGGCATCCCTTGAATCATACTGATGAATAGGATTCCGAAGAAGAAGGGAACCAAAAAGCTTCCGATGCTCAAGGTCCAGTTCCATAACTGTTTGCGTTCTTTCGGCATGTGGCTGCGGAATTCAAAGGATACCCCGCGAATAATCAAGCCAAATAAAATGATAAACAGAATCAAATAGTACCCGCTGAACAATGAAGCATACCAGTAAGGAAAGGATGCGAACATCGCTCCGCCAGCAGTTAAGAGCCAAACTTCATTTCCGTCCCAAACGGGTCCGATCGTTTGAACAATCTGATCTTTTTCGTGCTCATCATGAGCAAGTGTTTGCACGGACATCCCAACACCAAAGTCGAAGCCTTCTAGAAAGAAGAAACCGGAAAACAGGACGCCGATCAATAAGAACCATAATAATTGTAAACTACTCATGAGTGAACGCCCCCTTATCAAAAGGATCCATCGAATCTTGTCCAGAATGATTGTCGTCATCCAAGACTGGCCCTTTATTTAATTCTCGTTTGACCAAATAAATCATCGTTACTGCCAAACCAGAGAACAATAGGAAGTAAATAATGTTTGAGGTCAACAATGAAGCAACCGAAACATTTGGCGAAACACTGTCTTCTATCGTAAATAACCCATAAACCGTCCATGGATAACGTCCTAGCTCAGTGACTAGCCAGCCGGCCGTGTTTGCTAAGAACGGTGCGAAGGTACAAAGTCCCATCACCCACAGCATCCAGCGCTTTTCATAGAGGATTGGCTTCTTCTTGCGCGTAAAGAACAACCCAAGAATCGCTACTAACAGCATCAGCATGCCAAAGCCTGCCATGATTCGGAAGTTCCAAAATAAGACATTGACTGGTGGATAGTAATTCCGATCTCCATATTTTTTGACTAATTCCTTGTTGACCGTATCCATCCCTTTAATGGAACCAGAAGGCTTGTTATAGGAAAGAATACTTAGCATATAAGGAATTTGAACACCAAAAACTTGCTTGTGCTCTCGCTCATTGTCCCAAGCAATTAAGGTCCAGGCAGCTGGATCTCCTGTGTCCTCATAGGTTCCTTCCATCGCCGCAAATTTCATTGGCTGACCTTCAATCAAAGCTTTCATTTGTGCATCACCTGCACCTAAAACCAAAATTGAGCCGAACAATGTTACAACTAGTCCAATGCGCATCGATTTCATGAAAAATTCACGCATTTTTTTGTCTTTACGTTTTAACAATTGGAATGCCGCAAGACCGGCTGCAATCATTCCACCCATTGTTATCGCCGCCGCGATTACGTGGCCAAATTCGTACCATACTTTCGGATTGGCAATGACCGCACCAAAATCCGTCATTTCTGCTCGACCGTTACGAAGGGCATAGCCAACTGGATGCTGCATGAAGCTGTTCGCCGCTAAGATCCAGAAAGCTGATAACATCGAAGCAATGGTAACTAACCAAATAAAAATGACATGTGTCCGTGGTTTCACACGATCCCATGTAAACATCCAGAGTCCTAAGAAAGTAGACTCCATAAAGAAGGCCAATAAAGCCTCTACTGCTAATGGCGCGCCAAAAATATCTCCGACGAACCGTGAATAATCTGACCAGTTCATTCCAAATTGAAATTCTTGAATGATCCCAGTCACGACGCCCACCGCAAAGCTCAAGAGAAAAATATTTCCCCAGAATTTCGCCAATTGACGGTATTTTTCATTTTTCGTTTTAACAAATAATGTTTCCATAATGGCAACAACCAAAACCATCCCAATGGAGAATGGCACAAAGAAAAAGTGAAAAACCGTTGTCATGGCGAACTGAAAACGGGCCAACGTCACTATATCCATTTTAATTCCTCCCCTACAATTGTGAATAACAAAACTAAAATATAAACCCTTTCTGTAATTACTATAATCCTTACGGCATAAATTGCCAAATGTTCAGCTTAAGCGCTTTTCATTTAAGAAATTTGAGGAAAAAGGAAAATAACTATTTAAGCTCAAATAAATGAACTATTTTGCAAAAAAGCACAAGGCTTACTTATCATCTATAATAAAATTCTCACAAGAGCCAACCATATCCACAGAATTATTCGCGAGAAATTAATAATGACGAGCAGATTCATTTGAAAACAAAACATAAAAACAGCTTATTGAGCTGAGCCCAATAAGCTGTTTCCAATTATTCTCCGCCGCAATATACGTCAAGATGCTGCGGCAATACTTTGATGGTCAGAGGAAGTTCTGGTCCCTCGTCTCCATCTACACTTGGACGTAATTCTGTCTCTTCCTTTACAGTTAAGCGCCCTTCTTTAAAGGGCGTGTAGCCAATAGTATCCGTAGATTGATCTACGCCCTTGATAATATCAGGAACACTTTTTAGGCGATCTGTAATACTCTGGTCCTTCAAATACAAGAGATACAGGTTGCCGTCATTATTTTTCGCTTCGGGAACAATATGCGTAAAGCCGCCGATGGTTCTTGTTAAGACGATGACAACAGCACTGCTTTCGATCTCCGTCCGCTCTCCATCAATTTCTAAGGTAAAATGATAGTTTTCATCATTGAAGACTTCCTTTACTCCATTCACAAAATAGGCTAGCTTGCCGAACTTTGTCTTCTCTTCTACATCTACATCACTGATGGCTTCGGGAATACTGCCGACAGAAACGATATTCATAAAGTACTCGTCGTTGACCTTTCCAATATCTAACGAGGTCTTCTGTTCGATATCAAAGGATTCGATCGCCTCCTGCGGGTCCATCGAAATATTTAAAGAACGCGCCAAATCATTGACAGTCCCTAATGGAAAGAAACCAAAAGTTGGACGATAAGACTGTTCAGCGAGTCCGCTGATGGCTTCATTGACGGTACCATCTCCACCCATCGCAAAAACACTATCAACCTTCTCCTCGGCAGCCTTCCGCGCAAATTTAGTGGCGTCTCCTCCCTCTGCTGTTTCCTTTACCTCAACCTCATCAAAAAATTGCGCCAGTTTTTCTCGAGCCTGCGTCTCATAATTCTTGGCCTCTTCATTCCCAGAACTGGGATTGATAATCAATACTGCTTTTTTCATCGCTTCTTCTCTCCCTTTTTCTTTCTCTGGAAAACCTGTTACGTATCCGTTTTCTATTTCTTCTTCAGTATATCAGGTGGGAGAAGAATTCTTACTTGAGACGACTTATAGAAAGACCAACTTTATTTCTCCTCAAAAATAAAACCATCAGATTTTTTTTAACATGCCTTCTATTTGAAAAATTTTCAGAATAACGAAACACTACGAGTATGTGCACATTATTCGTTCTGAATTTTCGAAAATTGCTGCAACAGATTTGTTATCGATCATAATTTGCGGGGTTAAAATAGTTTTTTTTTTAATTATTAGCCATTCCTCTTCACGAACCCACCAATCCCTGCAACGGTGTTTTGATAAATTGCGTATATAATTGCTCAAGCTTTTCGGCAATGTAAGTTTTAATTGGAAATAGGCGCAGTGGTAGCAAGCGCCATTCCTTTGCCTTAAAATATTCCCTAAAAAATAGATAATATCGTCGCAAAGTACGAGTTGATTTGGTTTTTAAAAACAGCTTGCGCACTAAGTCTTTCAAGAAAAATGAAAAATCAGCCTCACCTAATTCATCCCGTACCTGAAGCGCGATTAGGATTTGAACGGTGGCTTTTTCATCATGAGTTTTTTCATAATATGCCGATAAACGTTTTTCAATCGTCTTTCTTTTAAGGGAAAATACCTTTTGGAGCGTCAAATTCATTTCCTGCATCCTACTGCCTCCTTTTGCTCGTTTTCTTATCTCAACGATACCCTTCCAAAAGAAATAAAGTCAATGACAGGTTCTTTATTGATAAAAATTGTCCAAATAACGGGACATTTTTCACTCAATGTTAGATTTTTGCAAAAAAAGATTGACAAAAAAAGCCTTCGCAAAAACGAAGGCTTTTACTTACTAGCAGGATTAGTCATTCAAATTGTAGCGTAGCTTCATATGTTCTGAGCCTGAAATGACCATATCGCCAAACAATTTGGTTTGACGTTTCAAGGATTCATCCGCTAATTTTTCATTGGCTGCTTCCAAGAATTTCTGTACATCTGTTTGATCTGCGACTGCTTTATCTGTAGCGTTTTGGATTCCGCGATAAACAGACATTGCTTCTAGCTCGAAGGTATTTCGGAAATCAACATAGAAGTTGTAGTCCGTGTCACCAAGTAGAGCTGTAGCACAGCTTAACCAGTACATATTGTTCAAATCAAACGTTCCTGTCGCATTTTTATAGCAAGCTGGCGTATCGTTCACATTTGAATAGAATGGTACGACTGTGTTAAAGGTATTCGCGCCATAAGCTAACCAATGAACGCCAGCGATTTCTGCAGGGACATTGTTGCGGATTTGCAAAATGTGAACGTTATGGTTGCGGTTGATTCCGATTGGACGAATCAAGGTCTTCTCTGCTTCTGTACCGTCACCATAAGGATCGTATTTCGTATTTTCAAAGTGAGAACTTAGGACAAATTTCACGTCTTCAATCGAGATTTTGCGGTTGGCCCGGCAGATAAATGGCAAATCCTGATCCATTGGGTCTTGTTCTACTTCTGGAGTGAAGTACTTTTGTCCATACCAGGCACGTGGATTATTATAAACCGTATCTTTAATAGAAGAACTTCCAAAAATGTGACGTAAATTGTAGCCTTCAAAGTCTGGATTCAAGTGATTGTCTTCGATCAAATCCTTTAAATCGTCTGAACAAAGTGTATCCTCTGAATCAAAATCAAACGCATCAATGTTCATCCGGTTTGGCGCAACAACGTAAGCATCGTCTGGAATGCGAACCGCTGCCCAATGATGACCGCCGATAGTTTCTAGCCACCATACTTCATCCTGATCGGAAAAAGCAATCCCATTTGGTTCATAGGTGCCGTATTCTTTCAATAAAGAACCTAAACGTTCTACGCCTTCTTTAGCGCTGTGGATATAAGGCAATACTAAAGTGACGATATCTTCTTCCCCGATGCCGCCTTCTACATATGGATCAAGCCCTTGGATACGTGGATTTGTAGTGATTGTTTCGGTTGCGGACATCGCCACATTTTCACTATTGATCCCCGCTGCTGGCCAGATACCATTCGTTAAAATCGAATTTGGCATTGAGGTATAGCGCATTGGATTGTCAGGTAGTTCAACCTTTACACCGCTGATTACCGCTTGGTAATGTTTTGGCTGTTCTTCTGGTTGAACGACTACAAAACGTTGTGGGTCTAGAGCTTCATGCCCATCATCGTTCCTTGAAATAATAGTTGAGCCATCAATCGATGCTTTCTTTCCGACTAGTACGGTGGTACATGAACCTTTTACTCTCTTTGTCATACTTGAAACACTCTCCCTTTTCATGGTACCTCAAGTATAACGCTAAAAAAATGAAACACCAAACGAAATCCTATCGGAAGATTTCCGCCAGCAATTCTCCCGTTTTTTCTGTCCCCTGCTCTTCTAAGGAACGAACGATTTTCGAGCCGATGACTACCCCATCACAGACCTGTTGAAATTTTTTCACTTGTTCACTGGTTGAAATACCAAAGCCCGCCAAAACCGGAATATCACTGACGGCTTTGACTTTCGCTAAGTGCTCCATTAAATCGGTCCTGAACTGTTGATCGGTTCCGGTAATTCCATTGACCGTTACCGCATAAATGAAGCCCTCCGCCTCTGCGGCTAATTGCTCGATCCTTTCTGTTGGACTTGTCAATGAAATCAAGGTTAACAATGCCATGTCGCCTAAATCTGGTGTCACCAATTCTTGATGCTCATAAGGCAGATCAGGAATAATAAAGCCTTGAACATCGGTTCCCTCTAAATCCTCCACCAATTCCTTGATACCATAATGGAAAAAGGAATTGCTGTAACCCATTAATATCAACGGTGCTCCCGAACGAATTTCCTGCAGTTTCTCAACTAATTTCTTTAGTGTCACCTGCTGAGCGAAGGCACGTAATCCGGCCGCTTGAATCGTTGGACCGTCAGCAACCGGATCAGAGAAGGGAACGCCTAACTCAATCGCTGCCGCGCCCTGCTCCACCAGCATCGCGATTTCTTCCTCTAATTTGTCCAATCCTTGTGCACCAGCCATGATATAGGGCACAAATAATTTTTCAGTCTCCGCTCTGCTTTTTAATGTTTCTGTTAATGGTTTCATTTTGCTGCCTCCATCCGTTCTTTGATTTGTTGAACATCCTTATCGCCCCGGCCAGAAAGGTTCATGACAATAATCTGATCTTTATCCATAGTTGGTGCAACCTTCATGACTTGCGCTAGTGCATGAGAACTCTCTAACGCTGGAATGATTCCTTCCAATCGTGAAAGATAGTGAAAGGCTTCGACGGCTTCCTCATCATTGATAGCAGCATACTCCGCACGACCAAGATCATGTAGGAAAGAATGCTCTGGTCCGATCCCTGGATAATCCAAGCCCGCCGAGATTGAAAAGGCTTCCAGAACCTGTCCATCATCGTCTTGTAAAAGGTGCATCTTCGCTCCATGTAAAATGCCGATACTCCCCTTATTAATAGAAGCCGCATGTTCCTCGGTATCCAGTCCATGCCCTGAAGCTTCAACCCCCATCAAACGAACCTCTTCATCTTCAATAAACGGGTAAAACATGCCCATCGCATTACTTCCGCCGCCCACACAAGCCATCACCAAATCAGGCAGACGTCCTTCTGCCTCCAAAATCTGTCTGCGGGTCTCAATCCCAATCACGCTTTGATAATCCCGAACGATCTCAGGAAAAGGATGAGGTCCTAAAACAGAACCCATCACATAATGAGTATCTTCTACTGTCGCAACCCAGTAGCGCAGCGCCTCATTCACTGCATCCTTAAGTGTCTTACTACCTGATGTAACGCTTTCCACCTTCGCACCTAACAGCTCCATTCGAAAGACATTCAAGGCTTGTCGCTTCACGTCAACCTCACCCATAAAAATCGTACATTCCATACCGAAAAGTGCGGCAGCAGTCGCAGTGGCTACCCCATGCTGGCCGGCTCCTGTTTCAGCGACCACCTTACGCTTGCCCATCTTCTTCGCCAGTAATACTTGCCCTAAAGCGTTGTTTATTTTATGTGCTCCTGTATGATTCAAGTCTTCTCTTTTTAAGTAAATCTTGGCGCCGCCTAAGTCATTGGTTAAGCGTTCAGCAAAGTAAAGCGGATTTTCCCGCCCTACGTATTGTTTTAAATAATAATCCAGCTCTTCTTGAAATTCTGGGTCTGCCTTTGAAGCCTCGTAAGTTTCTTCTAATTCTTGGACTGCATACATCAGTGTTTCGGGTACGAACTTGCCACCGTACTCCCCATAAAAACCTGCTTGATTTGGTTGTTGGTACATGGAATCACTCCTCGTTCATAATATAGTATTCATTTTTCTGTTGAAAAATGAGTCTGATTTTCTCTCCGTATATCATTCCACTAAACGTTTCTCACTCTATCTATTTCTTGGTCTTTTTTGGATTTCGAGCAATACATACTGGAAAAAGTGGAACTGACATCCTCGTTCATAATATGGTATTCATTTATACTTTTCATAGATCATTTTTGCTGTTCATCGGCTATTTTTACCGCTTGACAAAAGGCTTGAATTTTCGCCAAGTCCTTTTCACCAGCGGTTTCCACACCACTAGAAACATCTACGACTTGGGGCTGGAAAAAGCGGATCGCTTCACCAACATTTTCCGAATTCAAACCACCGGCTAGCCAGAGCTTTTCTTTGGGAAGATGTCGCTGATCAACCAAATGCCAATCAAAGGTTTGCCCATTTCCACCCATCAGCTTAGCTGGTGGTGCATCTAGTAAAAGATGGGGGTATTGGTAAAAATAGAAGGAATCCTGATCCTTGATACTGAAGGCTCGAATGATCGGTCGGGAAAGCTCAGTTAGTTCGGTTTTTCCATGAATTTGAATCAGATCCAGTCCAGCAGTCTCGATAATTTCCTCCACCTCTTCTCGTGTCGGTGAAACGAAAACCCCTACCCTTTTAATTTCCTCTGGCAAATTCTTAGTCAGCTCGCTGACCTTTTCTGGCCTCACTCTTCGTGGACTTTCTGCAAAGACAAAGCCAAGATACGCTGCCCCAGCTGTTACCGCCGCTTCAATTGCTGAAGAATTCTTTAGTCCGCAGATTTTGATTTGCGTCATGCTCGTTTCACCTTCAGCTCATGGATCTTCTCTGTAGGACTCTGTGCTCGCATTAAGGTTTCACCTACTAGGATACCGTGAAAGTTTGCCTTCACCTTCGCTACATCCTCGCCTGTTTTAAAGCCAGACTCGCTGATGTAGACTGTTTCTCCTTCAGGCTGCGCCAAAGCGACACTCGTATGAAGAGAGACATTGAAGGTTTTCAAATTACGATTATTGACACCAATAATTTTTGCGCCAATCGCCTGAGCTTGAGTCAACTCTTCGCCATCATGAACCTCTATAAGAACCTCTAATCCTCGTGCTTCAGCCGCCTGATACAGCTCAGCTAGTCTTTTCGCTGACAATGCCGCCACAATCAAAAGAACAATACTGGCTCCAGCTTTTTTCGCTCGATCCAGCTGCCGTTCATCAATGATGAAATCCTTACATAAAAGCGGAACCTCTACCATTTGAGAAACTGCCGCCAAATCATTGATTCTTCCCTTAAAGAAAACTGGATCGGTCAAGACGGAAATCGCACTAACACCCGCTTTTTCGTATTCCTGCGCCTGTTTCAAGATATCCACCCCTTCATTGATCGCTCCTTTTGAAGGTGAGGCGCGCTTGATTTCTCCGATTACATGCATTTTCTCTGGATTTTCTTTGACCATTTGATAAAAAGAAGGCCGCTGCTTCGCCGGTACCTCTTGTACCGCTGTTAAATTTTCGACCTCGCGTTCTTTCTCAAGCAAAATCGTTGTTAAAAAGTCCAATTATGCCACCTCCTGTTGTTTTTCAATTAATTGCTGCAGCCGATCATAGGCTGCGCCGGAAAGAATGGACTGTTCTGCTTCAGTGATCCCGTCAGCGAGTGTTTTTACTCGTCCGCTAGCGTAAAATCCTAAACCAGCATTCAACAAGACTGTCTCATAATAGGCCGATGGGGTGCCTTGCAAAACAGATAATAAAATTTCCTTATTTTTTTCAGCAGAGCCACCAACAATCCCGCTTAAAGGTACCCTTTTGAAGTCAACCTCTTCTGGATCAAAGGTAAATTCTTCCACAGCACCATCTCGATACAACGCGCAATGCGTAGTGCCCGCTAAATTCGCCTCATCCATTCCACCATGGCCATGAACAACGATTGCTCGTTTTCTGCCTAGTTGTCCTAGTGTTTTCGCGGTCTCTACTAACGAATCTCCTGCATAGGTTCCCATCAATTGATGATCCAACGGATAAGGATTAATAATCGGTCCTAACAAATTAAAAATTGTCGGTGTCGCTAGTTCTTTACGAATATTCATGACCGCACCCATTGCCGGATGCAAAGTCGGTGCGAACAAAAAGGCGATGCCTGCTTCCTTCAGCAAGTAATCAATCTTACCTGGACTAACAGTCAATGAAAGACCCAACGCTTCCAGCACATCGGCACTGCCGGATTTACTAGAGATACTGCGGTTGCCATGTTTAGCCATCGGGATTCCGCCACCGGCTAAAACAAAGGCCGCGGTAGTGCTGATATTGAAGCTTTGCGAATGATCGCCGCCAGTCCCGCAATTGTCCATTACACCGGCTGGTGCCGTCAGCATCGGTGTGCCTTTCCCCTGCATCACCTGCGCTAGTCCAGTGAGTTCCGCCGCGGCCACACCTTTGACCTTCAGCCCTACCAGCAAACCGCTGATTTGACTGTCGGTTAATTGCTGATCAAAGATCGCCTTGCCTACCTGCCGCATTTCTGTAATTGTCAAATCGTTGCCACGATAAACTTTTTCAAATAATTCCTGCATTTAAATCCCTGCTTTCTGTAAAAATTGATTGAGATAGCTGGCACCGTCTTCCGTACCGATGGATTCCGGATGAAACTGTAAACCAAAGACGGGATACCGCTTGTGACGTACCGCCATGATACAGTCCTCCGCCTCATATGTGACTTCTAGATCTTCTGGAAGTCTCTCAGGGTCAATCATCAGCGAATGGTATCGCATGACCTGACGGTTTCGCATTCCTTCAAGATTCGACTGTTTTCCATGCATGATCTTCGGCGCTTGGATAATTCTCCCACCAAAAACTTCACCAATTGCCTGATGACCTAGACAAATGCCTAAAATTGGCTTCCTGCGATAAAATCGACGGATCAGCATTTCGATGTTTCCCGCCTCCGCCGGTCGCCCTGGTCCTGGTGAAAGAACAATCGCTTCTGCCTCCTCTGCCACTGAAAATAATTCTGGATCATCATTTCTTAAAATCCTGAGATTTTCTGGTAAGAGCTGAACCAGATTATAGGTAAATGAATCATAGTTATCGACGAGTAAAATCATTGTCCCACCTCCATTAATGCTTTCGCTTTTTGCAACGTTTCTAAATATTCACTTGTTGGGTCTGAATCGTAAACAATGCCCGCTCCAGCCTGCACATGGGCTTTTTTATCTTTGACCACCATCGTGCGAATCGCGATAGCAAAATCAGCTTGATCATTATGCCCTAAAAAGCCTACTGCTCCGGCGTAAATCGAACGCTTGACTGTTTCCCACTGATAAATTCGAGTCATCGCACGAATTTTCGGGGCTCCGCTGACAGTTCCAGCGGGCAGAGTCGCCTTTAGTGCATCCATCGCCGTGTGCTCTGTTTTTAACTTACCCGTCACCACTGAAACAAGATGCATCACAAACCGATAACGTTCGATTGTTAAATAGGTCGGAACTGTTACGCTCCCTCGCACAGCAACTTTGCCTAAATCGTTGCGGCCAAGGTCTACTAACATGCGATGTTCCGCGACCTCTTTCGGATCGTTTTGCAGTTCTTCGGCTAGTGCCGCGTCTTCCTCCTGAGTCGCTCCACGTTTTCTCGTTCCGGCAATTGGATTTGTCGTAACCAGTTCTCCTTCGACGGTTACCAAGCTCTCTGGCGAGCTGCCGATAACTTGAACGTCTGGAAAATCTAGAAAATATAGATACGCGGAAGGATTCGACGCTCGCAACTGACAATAGAAACTGAATGGCTCCACTGGGAAATCGGCCGTTAATCGTTGAGAGGGAACCACTTGAAACAAATCTCCTTCGATGATTTTTTCCTTCGCCTGTTTGACCGTCGCTTCAAACTCTTGTTGGGAACAATTACTTCTGAACTTCAACGGAGATATTTTCTGCTTTGGAACAACAACTTCCTTTTCTAACTTGCGCGTTAATTCTGCCATTCGTTTATCCAATTGCTCTTCCGTATCTTTACTGTAAGTATTTCCGACAACCAAGGTGCAGCTAGCTTTCTTCTTGTCATAAATCACATACGACTCATAGAGGTAAAATTGCAGATCGGGGACATTTAATTCATCCTTTGGAATCTCTCCAATGGTTTCATAACAAGCTGCCACATCATAGCCGACATAGCCTAGTGCACCCCCTTGAAAGAGCAAGTCTGACTGCTCCAGTTCCTCCTTCAGAACATATTTTCCTAACTCCTTTAACGGATCCGTACAGGGATAGCTGTCTTCGCCATTTTGGAATTCACCCTTTTGAAACGTTAAACGCCTGACGGGATCGAAAGCGATAATGGCATAATCCTGCGTGTCAGATTTTCGCTCAAATAAACAGGTCCCTCGACCCTTTAAACGTGAATAAATCGTCACTGGATTCAAATCCTTATCCGATAACTCTTTTATTTTCTTCATTATTTATCTCCTTTACTTGTCAGATTTTCTCAAAAAACGCAGAAAAGCCCCCAAACCAAATGACTTTGGTTTGAGGGCGCAAATAGCACGGTACCACCTCTTTTTACTGTACAAAACAGCAACTCTAATCGTCCAACAACGATCGTACTCTGTAACGGGAGCTCCCGTCGTTCCCTACTATGATTCAAGAACGCTCCAACAAGTCCATTCACTAGGGAGAAAATGTTTCTTCTCATCAACTGAAACTTTCTGTGATTTTCTCTTTCCTAGCTACTTCTCTTGTTTATGATTTGGTTTTAATTGGTTCTAAAAAACTCTACCCTTTGAGAACACAAAAAGCCCCCAAGTCGAAATAAACTCGACTTGAGGGCGGAAAATCCACGGTGCCACCTCAATGGTATGCCAAACAAGGCATTTCTCATTCAGTCGTCCAACAACGACCTTACTCTGTATCGGGAGTTCCCGGAAGTTCCTACTAGGTTTCAAAACTTCGTCCAAAAGTCCATTCGCATAATAATCCTTACTGATTCACAGCACCATCAGCTCTCTGAAAAGGCTCATTTATGTTACTTCTCTTTTGTAAGACACTTATTTTTTTGAATACTACTCGCTTTGCTTCTACTTGTCAATACTTTTTGACTAAAAAAGTGTTTTTCGAGTCCGTTTGACTGTGCCTAAAACAAATTAATTGCTAAAATAAGGACATTGGAGGCGAAATCATTGAAAAAAATTATTTCCAGGCTAACGAACTGGCTGCGCCATTTTTTAACAGGCTCTTTTTACAATCGGAAAAACGTTTGGCAAGCTTTTCCAGCATTTTTCGATGCCGCCGCCGAGAAAACGTATCGCGTTCCTGGTTTAAAAAAAGCCCGAACATTAAATCAAAATCACGAATCAGTGGATTGCCCCTCCATGACGCCGCAGGGGATGACGTTAACGGAAAACTATCTGCTTATCTCCGCTTATTGCTATGATCATCGCCACCATTCAGTCATCTATGTCTTGGATCGACAGACGGGAATCCACCTTAAGACCATTCCTCTACCGGACTTGCCCCATGCTGGCGGCCTTGCCTACGATCCGATTCACAAAAAAATCTGGATCAGCAATACTGCTGGAAAACATGCAGCTGTGGCCACGATTCATTTAGAAGACATCGATAACTATAACGAGCTTAATGGACCCATTGCCTATCGAGAGAAAGTTGCCATAAAGGAACTGCCGCGGGCCTCAGCGATTACCTATGATCATGGGTATCTGGTCGTTGCGCTGTTTTCCTTAAAAACCTTTGGTCAAGTGGTCTGCTATCCAATCGATGAAGACGGCGCGTTGGCAAATCCAACGAAAAAAACATTGGTCGAGTCACCCTATGGAGCACTAGCGATCCCTCAGAAGATTCAAGGCGTAACTTTTTATAAAAAGTATTTACTGCTTTCTCAATCCTGGGGCAAGCAGCCGGGACAAATTTTTATTTTCGATATTCAGCAAACAACAGACTTCTCCGACCCTAGTCAGGCCGTTAAAATCATTGATACGCCACCCTATTTGGAACAAATCTATGTTGAGGACGATCAGCTCTATACTCTTTTTGAAAGCGGATCCTCTGCTTATCGCAAGAAAACAACCTTAGTCATGAAGGATATTTTCCAATTGGATATAGAAAAATTGCTTGATATTTAAAAACTTGCCAACCTCAATAAGGATTGGCAAGTTTTTTTACTTCACAGTTCCAACAAAGAGTGCCCCATCTGGTGCAGCTGGCGCTCCTTTACTAATAAGAAATTCAAAGGGTTTTCCACTTTTTTCAGTCGCTACTGCTAAGTGACAAAGAGCGATACCAACATCCAGATCTGTCAGCTTATACATCATGCCCGGCAGACCATTGATTTTTTTCTGGCGATAAACAAAGATCGCCCCATTTCTTGCGATAAAATACCACGGCTGACCATTCAAACCAGAAGGCGCCAAGCGTGCCGCTTCGAGGCGCTCGTCTTTTCCCTCAGAAATTTCCTTCAACGATTTGCGATCAAAATCCTTTAGTGTTCTCTTTTCCGTCTTCTCTGGCTCCCCAAAAGCCATCCCAATAATGAAATTCGGATCAGAAGACTTTGGTTTGATCATACCAACCCAGCGAGACGCTAATCCTTGAGCGAAAAGAAAGAGATCAACATGCTGAAACAAATAACCGGCACAGGTATTTCTTAAGGGTTGTTCTTCCCCGTATATCAAGAAATAATGGGGTGCTTTCGGCACACCCATTCCTTTAATTTCTTCTGGACCAACCAATTTATATGTGATCTTTGCGTCAGGTAATAGTGGTTTAACGGTTTCAATAAAGGCTTTGATTTCATCTAATTTTTCTTCAGACAACGGCGATGAGGCAAAATTACGAGTAGATTTTCTAGTAAATATACTTGAATAAAGATCCATACAGCTACCTCCTTAAAATGAGTCTATCCTACATCCAACTATATGATTCTTTCTGTCGATTCGCAAGAGAACAAGTTCAATAGAATGGCGAGATTTTGTTAATCAGAACATTTATTAATAGGAGTAAACAAAGTCGCTTACAAAAAGTTGGACTGGCTGCTAGCTCTGTTTCAGGGAAGCATTTTTCGTTCGCATACCATCCAACTAAACCGCTTGTTACTTTATTACTTAACAACTGATTGTGTACTCAAATTGTACTAAACTGCAAAAAGTTGGACTGGCAAAAGAAAAACGCTAGGGATTTCTCCCTAACGCTTATTAGTCGACATATTTTGAATCGGTATTATTTAACCACGCGTAGCCTAATCCCATAACCAGTCCCCCGCCGATGAAGTTTCCGATCAACGTGAAGAACAGGTTGTGCGCCACATTTCCGGCAGTCATCTCAGCAATAGTCCCATGAGAGGCGAAATACGCTAAAGAAAATGCTGGGAAGTTGGCGATGACGTGCTCAAAGCCTAAGAAGGCAAAGATAAAGATGATAAAGATGATCGCCATAACTTTGGCCGCATCATCCTTCATTCGCAGACTAACTAAAACAGCGGTATTTACCACAATATTGGCAAACATGCCTTCAACTAAAATTTGTCCAGTAGATTTTGTCAGCTTCGACGCGATCCCAGTAAACATATAGTTATCTGGCTCTAAATGACCGAACGGTGCGGTTAGTGACAATAAATAGCCACATAAAACACCACCGATTAAATTAAACAAGATACAAGTAAACAACAATTTCAGTGCAAATGATACGGACATTTTTTTCTTGTATACACCAATCGTAGTGTATAGCATATTGGATGTTCCTAATTCTGCGTTCATGAACAAGATCATTACCAATGACCAGCTAAACATGAAGGCATACGCCATCTTTTCCAAACCTGGAATCGCTTCTTGCATGCGAATGGCAATATAAAAAGCAATAGCCGTTCCTAGCGCTAAAAATAAACAAGCTAACATCGAACGTACTGCATAACGAGGCAAACTCGAATTAAACAAATCAATTTTTTTACTAATTGAATACTCCAGCTGAGACATCAAAGGTGATTGTTTTTTCACATGCTTTTCGTTTTCAGTCGCAGGTGTTTCTTCAATTTCCATAAATAAATCCGATTTCATAAAGTTCCTTCCTTCTTGGCTTGAGCCATAATGTACAGGTATCATACAAGATTTCCATAACATTTTCAATGAAAACTTTGAAAAAAATGAAATATTGAGAAAAATTGCACAAGTTATTTAATTTTATGAGGAAAAATCGTATGATTGAAGAAAAGATTGGGAGGGATATGAATGGCAAAACAAGTGCTAAAGGCAGAGGTAGAATCATTAGGCGGTCTTCAGTTAAAGTGCTCGGCTCGCGGTTTCGAATTTATGATTGACGAACCAGAGAGTGTCGGAGGGACCAACGAAGCGATGAATCCGCTGGAAGCCCTGCTCTGCTCACTAGGGGCTTGTAAAATGATGGTGGTGCGGTTCTTTTATCAAGCAAAAAACATCCGATTGAAATCGATGCGAGTGGAAATTCTAGGTGAGATTGATTCAGATCGACTGAAAGGCAAACCAGATGTAAAAGTTGGTTTTTCGAAAATCATCACCAATTATTATATTGATGCTGACAATACCGAAGAAGAAATCCAAGAACTGGTTGCTTTTATTGAGAAAACCTGTCCAGTCAAGGACACTATCGTGAATGCTCCTGAAATGGAACTGAATATCAACTCCAAAAAAGCCAGCTAACTAATTAGCTGGCTTTGTCTTTCAAACAGTATTCGTTATATGGCCTCTTTCCCCGTTACCTCCGTTGAACGACTGCCCTTTTTCGAAGCGAAGGAAAGAATGATTCCCAACGCAATCGAGCTAAAGGCTGCAACTACCACCCGAATGTTTTCAGGTAAGAGAAAGACAATCGTGTGAACAGGAATCCAGAAACAGATGCCGACCTTCAACCAGTTGAAGGTCACAAAAGCAACCCAATCAATTTTACCGATCAGCTTTTTCAAACTAACGGGTTCTTTTGCCGCGGCTGTTTCAATCCATAACTCCATGATTCGATGGAAGGTATTCATCGCCGGCGCAAAGGTCAAATTCATGATACTGCTTCCGAAAAAGGCCTGAGCAACCGAAGTTCCGACAAACGGCAAAAGCTTGCCTGCTTGTGCTAGACCGGCACCGCCCATAAATACAGGGAAAACCAGTGTCACCATACAGCCGATGATGCCCCAAACGATTGCTCGTAAAAAGACTTGAGAAGAAAATTGATAGTCGCCAGATGCAATACGTTTGCCAAACAGATCACCCATCGTGGCCAAAATAGCAAATTGGATGAAGCCGCCAAGATATGGATGGGCTCCACTTGCTGCTAAAATCGAATCTCTCGTGGTGGGAATTACAAAAAGCAACAATAAGCTTGCTAGCAGAAGTCCCCAAACAATGTCCCCTTTCTTCATTTAGCTTCCTCCTATCATTTTGGCGGCTGATAATCCTTATCCATTACGACCACTGCTTTAATGACATCTCCGCTGATCGAGTCCGCTTCTGCCTGATTGATGTTTTCAAAATCATAATATTTTACAAATTGGTCAAATGGAAATTCTCCGCGTTTATAAAATTCGATTAGATTTGGCAAATGGTATTTAGCGATGGTGTCGCCAATTAATACCCCACGGACCTTTTTATTTCCAAAAACTAAGTCGAAGAAGGTATTTACTTCAAAATTCTTCTGGGTCACTGCCAATGGAACAAAGGTACCAGAATTACTAACAGAATGTAACGCTTTAGTCATCACCGGTCCAACCCCCGTTGAATCAATCACATAATCCAGGCCTCTGCCATCAGTCAATTTCTTGATGAAGGCCTCAGGGTCCTCTTCTTTACTGTTGAAGATATGGCTGGCACCTAGTTCCTTTGCTTTTTCCAAACGCTGATCATTGATATCGATCGCAACGATTGGATAGCAGCCAGCGATTTTCGCCGCCATGACTGCCGAGAAGCCTACAGCACCAGTACCAAAGACAGCGATTCCTTCGCCAACTTTCGGTTGAAGCACACTTAATACTGCGCCACTTCCAGTTCCAAGTCCGCAGCCTAAAGGACCAAGCAAGCGTAAATCTACGTCCTTATCCACTTTTACGACATTTGATTCTTCTGTCAGGCTATAAGTTGAGAAAGAAGATTGGTTGAAGAAATTATTGACCTCGGTGCCATCCTCTGTGTGTAAAATGAATTCTCCCCGTGGATTTTTTCCTAGATTGTTTACGGTGAACCATTTTTCGCAGGAAGATGGATGACCTTCTACGCAATGTTTACACTCTCCGCAATACGCATAGGAGAGAATCACATGGTCTCCCGGTACAACAGAAGTTACCGCATTTCCCACTTTTTCAACGATCCCTGCACCTTCATGACCTAAAACATTAGGAAAATTGATGCTATTCCCGTTTCTTTCCCCGTAATCTGAACGACATAACCCTGAGGAAACGATTTTTACCAATACATCCTTCGATCCAACCTCCGCTAACTCAAGCTCCGTGATTTCATAAGGTGCTCCTTTTTCCTTTACTAATGCCGCTTTGATTTTCATTGTGTTTCCCCTTTCTTGATTTAAAAGAATCTATTTTCCAATGATTTATGAAGCAGGAGGGTTAAATTGTTTTAGTTCTTCTTCCCCTAGGACTACTCGTTCTGCTCCTTTTGATAAAGCAATCATCTCGTGTTCTCCCGGAACGGCGAGGATCGGTGCGATAAAACCAACTCTTTTTTTCAATTCAGAAACGACCATTTCTGAATAGGCCACACCGCCTGTTAAGGCGATACGATCTACTGCACCATTGGTCACAGTCGCGAGGCTGCCGATGCCCTTTGCGATTTGATAAATATAGCCGTCGTACACAACCTCCAACTCTTTATCGCCTGCTAAAACACGTTTCTCGATTTCTCTGGCGTCACTGGTCCCAGCATAGGACTTCAAGCCGCCTTCGCGTTTATACAGCCGCAGCATTTCCTTCAAGGTGTGCTCGTAGCATAGCGGCATCAAGTATTTTAATGGCAGCCCGCCTGTTCGCTCAGTTGAGAATGGTCCCTCATCATCAGAAATCAAATCAATCATTTTGCCGTTATGATGAATACTGATGGTATTGCCCCCACCTAAATGTGCGACGATCAGTGTCGCTTTCTTATAATCGAGTCCTTCTTCACGTGCAACCTTCATTGCCACCGCTCGCATATTTAGCGCATGTCCGATACTTTTTCGTTCGATTCCCTTCAACCCTGAGATACGAGCAACTGCTTCAAATTCATCCACCGAGACAGGATCATAAATCAGAGCAATGGTCTTTTCACTGCCTTGTTCTTTGATTTCCTTGGCTAACATCGCCCCCAAATTAGACGGATGTTCAATTTGAGTGACATCCTTTAAGTAATGAATCATCTCATCATTGACTTCATAAGCGCCAGAGGTCACTGGCGGCAAACTTCCTCCCCGACCAGCGACAGCATCTAGTTCTTTAGGATCAATTCCTTCCTTTTCCATAAAAGCGAGTAAAATATCTCGACGAAATTCCAACTGATCCACAACATTTTGAAACTGGCGCAATTCTTCGGTGGAATGAGAAATTCCCTGCTCTTTAATAATCTCTCCATCCACATAATAAGAGACCTTCGTGGAGGTGGAGCCGGGGTTAATGGCTAAAATTTTCATCTACGATCACCTCTTGCTGCAATACATAGCGACTACGATCGAAAATACTTTTTCTTCTTCAGTCGAACCGCGAGAAACCATTACGATTGGGACACTTGCCCCCATGATCAAGCCGGCCATCTTCGCTCCCGCTAAAATGGTCAGACTTTTGCCTAAGACATTCATTGTCGTGATGTCTGGACCTATCACGATGTCCGTATCACCCGCGACGGGACTGTCATAATGCTTGATTTCCGCGACTTTTTTACTTAAGGACAGATCCAAAGAAATTGGCCCATCAATCCAGCAGCTTTCTGGGTTTTCTGTTTGAATTTCCTGCATGAGTTCCTCTGCTTCTACACTCGAGGCAATTTTCGGATTGACCTTTTCGGCTGCTGCCAACAATCCAATTTTCGGTTTTTCGACGCCGATTTTATTCATGACTTCGATGGCATGCTGAATTAGAATTTTCTTGTCCCCTTTACTTGGCGCCGTTACCATTCCGCCGTCTGTCGTCAGGAGAAGCTTATGATAGGCAGGAATTTCATTTAGCGCCACATGGCTCAGTAGACCACTAGTGGCGATGCCCTTTTCACGATCTACTACCGCTTTTAAGAAGGTGCGTGTTTGAATATGACCCTTCATCAAAAAGTCGATCTCTCTTTTTTGAACCATGTCGACGCCGATTGCCGCACATTCTTCTTCCGTTTTACCTGAAACAACCTGTGCAGAATAACCGAATTTCAACAATAGTTCGTTTATTTTCTCTTTATCCCCAATCAAAATCGGCTCCAAATGCTCTTTCACCTTAGCGTTAAACACAGACTGAATAGAAACCTCATCATTCGCACAAACCACGCCGATACGAATTTTTTGTTCACTAGAAAAATTTGTTAATAGGTCATCAAATTTTTTCATACTTTCCACCTAGTCCCAAGGATTGTCATCATGCTTTGGCGGAATAGGTGAAGCAACGCGAGAAATATTGATTAAATGAGTATAGTTCAAGTTTTCTGAAATAATGTTGTTTCCCCAAGAACCGCAACCTAATGAGACCGTTGGGCTTAATCCATTTGCTGGCGAGCCTCCGGCGTCAATGGTTGGTTGGTTTACGACTAGACGACTAACCGGCAGCACTTCTCCAGCATAAATTTGATGTTCTTCCGTATGACTGAATAGGCCCGCCGAATGTCCTGCGCCTTCTAACAAAAGATTTTCCCGCGCAAAAGCAACCGCTTCTTCAAATTTGTCATAGCTCTTTAATGCTAAAACCGGAGCCATTTTTTCCTTACAAAATAGCTCTTCCTTACCGACTGCTTCAACTCTTACAGCGATAATTTGACTATCTGCTGGGATCTCAACGCCCGCTGCATCAGCGATCACTTTTGGATCTTGTCCAATCATCGCTGGATTGGCCTTTCCGTCAACGAAAAGTGTCTCCCGTAATTTTGCTAAATCCGCCTTATTCGTGATTACCGCTGCCTGCTTATCTTTCAAGTGCTCAAGGACCTCTACTTCTTTTTCCGCTGGATAAAATAGACTTTGCTGACAAGCACATACGATCCCATTGTCGAAGGAACGCCCAATTACAGATAGTTCTGCTGCATCCTCCACATCAAAATCACGGTCTAAAATCGCCTGTACGTTTCCTGGGCCGACACCATAGGCGGGATGACCACTGGAATAAGCGGATTTCACTAGCCCTGGTCCACCGGTAGCTACGATCAAATCGACCGCTTTCATTAATTCCTGAGACAATTCGATGCTAGGCTCTTCAATCACCTGTAACAAATCTCGTGGCGCACCGACACTGACAAGAGCTTCTCGTATTAATTCGATCGTTTCCTTCGTTGTTTTTTTCGATCGAGGGTGCGGTGAAACGATCATGGCATTTCTTCCCTTCAATGCCATTAGACCATTGCCTAGTGGTGTGATGGTTGGATTGGTCGTTGGCGTAACAGAGCCGATGACCCCTCTTGGATGAGCGATTTCAATCAGCCCTTCTTCCGGAATTTCTCTAAGGACACCGACAGACTTCTTATCCTTTAAGCTCGCAAAAATATTGGTCGCCATTCCTTGATTCTTTCCAATTTTGTGATCCAAACGTCCCAAACGAGTTTCTTCTATCGCCAATTTCGCTAATGGCTCGGCCTGCTCAAAAACTGCTTTTGAAATTGTGTAAAGCATCTTATCCACTTGCGCCTGATCATAGCCACTGATTTCCTCCATTGCGACACGTGCCCGTTCTACCATTTGTTCAATTGTCATTTTCTCAAGCCCCTTTCATTTTTACATACATCGGTGTATGTAGCTTGCAACCCCAATATACCTAACTTATGAAAGCGCTGTCAATTACGTGAAAAAAAGAACTTGTTCACAAAACGTTGCTGCAAACAAGTTCTTCTTTTTTTTAATGGTTTGTAAAAATAATCGAAATACTTCGACTGATTGCCTCGGTGGTGTAATTTTTTGTCACTTCCTCTGGGGTACCAGAGCCATACATGCCTTCAAAATAATTATAAAGCATACTGGAGACAGCTGCCGCGTCCTTCTCCTCTAGTCCTTCCCTTTTCAACCCCTCTAAGAAAAATTCATACAGTCGGCCACGCGTTTCTCGAAACGTTTCCAAGAGCTCCGCAAACTCTGGATACACCTCTAACGTTTTTAATGATTGCTGCATAAATTTGAAGCCTTCTTGATTTTGTGACGGTACAACTAGTATCTGTATGACCTTCTCCTGAAAGGATAAATGTTCATCCTGCATAATTTTTCGTTTTTCAGCTTTAATTTTTTCGATCGTCATACGAACGACTTCGCCAAAGATTTCCGATTTATTTTTAAAATGCCAATACGCCGCTCCACGACTGACATGGGCATCCTTTGATATTTTATCTAAAGAGGTATTTTCAAACCCAACTTCATAGAAATTTTGAAAGGCGGTTTCTAGCAAACGCTTCTTCGTCATCAAACTGTCTTGCTTTTTTTTCAATGTCATCTCTCCCGTCATAAAAAAACAAAATAAGCGGTTTAGCAGCTCATTTTGCATTTTTTTAAATCCCAAGTATAAATTCACAATATCAGTTAACTTGTGAAATAATTCCTTTTCTCTTTCTATTGCTACTGAACAAAAGAATACGATTTCATTTTCACACAAATTCCACTATTTTTAAAGAAAAAAAGCTGTCAAGTTTTCACTTAACAGCTTTTGATGTTTAAATTCTACTTCATTGGCGGAATGATCGCTAGCAATCCATTACTTAAAGAAACATAGATTGAAGCGGTTGTTGGTAACGCTTCGTTTAAAGTCTTTTTAGCTGGTAATGCCGTTGCTGCTAAAGCAATCAAACTTTCACTGCGGAAAAGATTGACAAAATGCTTCGTTGACATCACTTGCGGAATACGAGGACTATTGACAATGCTAGCAATCAATTTTGATTGAATTTCGTCATTGACATCCACGGTTGTTTTTGTTGCTTCGATCTTAGGTCCCGTAGTTTTTTCTTTCGTTTCCTTCGCATGATCAAACTCGGTTAAATCATAGGCTTTGATAATCGCATTCAATTTTTCAGCGTATTGTTTATCTGTCGCATAACGCCCTTGAAGATGCTCTGTAGCATCCTTATAGGACTCTGTTTGATCCTTCCAAGTGGCTTTGTAGAAATCTTCATTTCCTGAAATGCCTTTTTTGATCAATTTCGCATAATCTTCTAAAGACTCTTTATAAGAAGGGTACTTTCTAAACTCAGAAGTAATTTGGAAGCTTGCGCCCACATTGTCCTGCTCAAGTGTTTGGAAAGTCACACCTTGATCCTTATACTTGCCCTTGATCCCAAATAAGTTATAGTTTGGTTCACTGGCTAATGAACTATTTCCAGAGCCGCTTTCTAAAATCGCTTGTGCGATCATTACTGAAGAATAAATACCATTTTTCTGTCCGATTTCACGAGAAATTTCTCCGATTTTCTTAATGAATTGATCGGTCGTTTGGTTTTTGTTAAAAATAAACGGCTGATTCGTACTGTATTCGCCGAAAGCATTTGACAAGGACCCTGTGGCTTTTGGCAAACCTGAGATATTTACTCGAACCGCAAATGTCGGTGTGAAGGCGCTAATGCTGCCAATCTTCACAACATCGCCAGGTTGCGGAGCATGAATGTATTGGCCGTTGCCGATGTAGATCGCTACGTGTGTCGTTACACTAGTAGGTGCTCCCCAGAACAATAAATCCCCAGGCTGTGCTTCGCTAACTGGAATTTGTGTGCCGGCATATTGTTGATCACCTGTCCAGCCGCCAATATTATGGCCGGTCGCATTGGCGTATACAACATAAGCTAAACCAGAACAGTCAAAGGCATTTGGCCCTTTCGCTCCCCATACATACGGTTTGCCAAGATGACGATAGGCTTCCTGAACAATCGCTGTTTGTACTTCATTACTAAATGTTGGTGCCGTTTGATTGGATGGTACACGAATATCTGCTGCTGCCGCATCCTCTGCTCCAGGCTGACGAGCCGCTGCCGGCTGCTCCTGATTCGCTGAAGGTGTATTCACCGTTGGATTTTGCGTTGTTTGATTGTTTGAATTCGTTGCGGGTTTATCTTTGTTACTATTATTATTTTGATTATTGCTGTTACCGCTTGTGTTCCCACTAGGTTTTTCCTCTGGTTTCGGTGTTGGCGTTGGTGCTGGTTTTTCTTCTTTTACAGTCTCCAGTTGAATCGATACATCGGCATCTGGCATCGTAAACACACCGTTTACTTCTGCACTTGAGTGGATCAATGCTTGTGTTGTTGCATTGATAACCTTAACTTCTTTTATTTTTACATTCTCAGGCACTGTCACTGTATAATGAACGGCTGTATTTTCTACTAATCCATTATCTGATGTATATTGGAAGGAAATTTGAGCGCCATTTGCATCACTAAAGGTATTATTAGCAATAGGTGCGCCATTTGCCAATAAATTATGTGGTGTCGCTGGTTCTGGATCAGGAATTGGCGTTTCAGAATTCCCAGTGTCTTCTGTGCTTCCCGGATTCGTAGTTTCAGTTGATTGCTGTGTAGATGAAGTCGTAGCAGAATTGCTGGCAACTGTTCCACTTTCTTCAGCAAAAGCTTGTTGTGAAGATAAAAGAGTCGGGCCGAATAACGTTCCCAGCGCTAATAAACTTACAATCTTGTTGTACTTCACATCTATACCTCATTTCTAATTTAAATATATTTCCATATATAATTATTTTCCTTAATTACTTACTATAATATCATTAATTTAAAAGCATGTCTAAAGAGTCGACCATTGTTCATAAAATCTTCAAAATTATTAAATAGAAAAATCGAAT
>ERZ786685.62-NODE-62-length-28013-cov-4.811682_pt1 | contig 28013 bp, 22 predicted proteins | sample MGYA00433075_ERZ786685 | MGnify/ENA primary metagenome ERZ786685 (study PRJEB29978, sample SAMEA3491273) | human gut metagenome | biome: ENVO:mammalia-associated habitat; material: ENVO:feces | place: Bangladesh | collected 2010-04-07 ...
ACGGGCCGCGCCTCGGTTCGCGGCTGACGGTGGACTTGCCGCGGCTGATCCTCAGGGCGATCTGGAGGACCCCGAGCCCCTCGCGGTTCCTCAACTCGTCGATCCGGATGCGTTCCTCTGCCGACAGGTGGGAATAAGCTTTCATATCGAGCGCGACACTTTCTTTCTGGTTATGAACTTGAACACTTCCAACCATAGAGCGGGTGTTGCGCTTCTATTTAGAACTCAGGGTGTGGGCACTTGCCGGCATACTGATATCAAGCCTGTTACTGGCATGGGCATGGCTGGAGAACGGGAATGCAGAGGCAATGGCGCTTACCGACACGCTGCTTCGGGTGCCGATAAGCGCAGTGGTTGGTGTGCTGGTTGGGGCGTTAGTTGCCGTACTCAGCACGCGGGAAAGCCACCTGCTCAAGTACTTCAAGAATCGGTAGATTGGGATGCTCCCGCTAGACTGAGGGTGGTGCGTGCAGATAGTAGACCACCCTCAGTCAACTTCGTTGACAGCTCCCGCCAGCGGGAGCCAAAGTGGGTCACTTCACCAAATTGGTGAGTTCTCCGAGATTGAGCTCGAAGCTGACGCCGCGATCCTCGAAGTGAGGTTGGTTGCGCGTGCTTTCCATTGCATGACGCACGAACTCGCCGGCAATTTCAGCAGACTCGGCCAGTCCGCGACCGGCCATCACCGCACCGCACAGGGCGGAAGCGAATGCATCGCCCGTGCCGTGAATCATGTACGGCAGCTTGTCATGTGCCAGTTCGATCTTGCCGGTAACACCAGTGGAGGCGCTGGCCACATAGTTGATGATCTTGCCGTCGCCATGGTCGATGCCCTTCAACACCACGTTCTTCGCGCCAAGCTCCAGCAGCGCGCCCAACAGCTCGTCAACCGTGGCTTCATCGATATCCTGACCGGGGTAGTCGCGCTTGGTCAGAATGCTCGCTTCAGTCAGGTTCGGCATCAGCACATCGGCGCCGTCGGCCAGCGCACCCATCGCCTCGCACAGTTCCGGCGTATACGTGGGATACATTTCACCGGCGTCGCCCATCACCGGGTCGACCAAACGTAGCGCATTCGGATATTCGCGGTAGAGACGCTGAATAATCGCCACCTGATCGGGGGAGCCCAGGAATCCCGAGTACACGCCGTCAAGCTCAACGTCTTCCTTCTGCCAGGCATCCAGATAGCCGGAGAGGATATCCGTGGTGTCATGGAAGGTGAACACCGCGTACTTCGTGTGTGCGGAGAACAGGGCGGTCGGCACCGGGCAGACATCGCAGCCGGCTGCCGAAAGAATCGGAATCGCGGCGGTCAGCGAGCACTTGCCATAACCACACATGTCATGCACGGCGGCCACGCGCGGGATGTACTTCGGATCGCGGCCGTACAACGTAACGTCGGACACTAGAAAACTCCAATCAATCAGACGGATGTCACATAATCACAGTTGACACTAGTCTGTAGGGATACGGACACGCTAACCGGTATTCATCTGGTGAGGTTCCGTCGCCGAATTCAACAGATCGCTCAAACTCCTAGCGACAGAAATCTTGGAAATAAAACCATCCACCCCAAAATTTCGTTGCTGGTTCCATCTGAGCGACAGAAATTTCGGAAATCATCCCTGATCCCCTGAATTGCTGTCGTTGAATCCGTCTCGGTGACAGAAATTTCGGAAATAAACCCATTCGTCCTGAAATTCTGTCGCTGACGTCACCTCAGTGACAGGATTTCAGGAAATTGAGGATGATTTTCTAGATTTCTGTCGTGAAGAGACGTGGAAGTGTCTCGGCGTGTCGTGAGATTTTTGATGACTATTTTGCCCGACGTAACCGCCTCATATCCCAATGATTCCAAGGGTTTATAAGGGTCTATAGGCAACCCCGATAACGCTCAGCTTGCGACATGCACCTTGAGCGTCGTAACTTCATAACCAACACCTCGCCAACCGCCCGAACACGGCAGGCGGGTGGCAAGGAAAATATCCTCGCGACCTAGCACAACCAAGGAGAATACCATGGCCGAGAACAACAAGAAGTACCGTTTTGAGACCCTGCAGCTGCATGTGGGGCAGGAGCAGGCCGACCCGGCCACCGACTCCCGCGCGGTCCCGATCTACGCCACCACCAGCTACGTCTTCCACAACTTCGACCACGCCGAGGCCCGCTTCGGCCTCGCTGACCCGGGCAACATCTACGGCCGTCTGACCAACACCACCCAGGGCGTCTTCGAGGACCGCATCGCCGCCCTTGAAGGTGGCACCGCCGGTCTGGCCGTCGCTTCCGGCGCCGCCGCCGTCGAATACGCCGTGCGCAACATCACCCAGTCCGGTGACCACATCGTCGCCGCCAAGAACATCTACGGCGGTACCTTCAACCTGCTACGCCACACCCTGCCGCGCGACGGCATCACCACCACCTTCGTCTCCGCCGAGAACCCGCAGGAGTTCGAGGACGCCATCCAGGAGAACACCAAGCTCGTCTACTTCGAGACCTTCGGCAATCCGAACGCCGACCTGCCGGACTTCGAAGCCATCTCCGAAATCGCCCACAAGCACAACCTGCCGGTGATTGTGGACAACACCTTTGCCACCCCGTACCTGTTCCGCCCGCTGGAGCATGGCGCTGACGTCGTGGTCGAGTCCGCCACCAAGTTCATCGGCGGCCACGGCACCACCCTCGGCGGTGTGATCGTCGAAGGCGGCAAGTTCGACTGGAACGCCGTTCCGGGCAAGTTCCCGACTCTGACCGAGCCGGATCCCTCCTACCACGGCCTGAACTTCTACGAGGCCCTCGGCGGAGCCGCCTTTGTGACCCGCGTCCGCGCCATTCTGCTGCGCGACACCGGCGCCACCCTGTCTCCGTTCGCTGCCTTCCTGCTGCTGCAGGGCACCGAGACCCTGTCCCTGCGCGTCGAGCGCCACGTTCAGAACGCGCTGAAGGTCGTCGAGTACCTGCAGACCGTGCCGGAAGTCGAGTCCGTCTCCCACCCGTCCATCGAGGGCCGTCCGGACCACGCCCTGTACGAGAAGTACTTCCCGAACGGAGCCGGCTCCATCTTCACCTTCGACATCAAGGGTGGCAAGGACGCGGCTCGCGTGTTCATCGACAACCTGCACCTGTTCTCCCTGCTGGCCAACGTGGCCGACGCCAAGTCGCTGGTCATCCACCCGGCTTCCACCACCCACTCCCAGGAGACCCTGGAAGAGCTGGAGGACCAGGGCATCCACCAGGGCACCATCCGCCTGTCCATCGGCACCGAGAACATCGAGGACATCCTCGACGATCTGAAGGGCGGCTTCGAAGCCCTTCGCGCTTCCGGCTTGGCCAAGTGAGACGGCAGGAAGGCGCGCTGAGGCAGGAAGGGGAGCGGCGCTTATGGGGTGCGCCGCACAATGCAAAAGCACATGGGGGACCTTCCGTCCGATAACTTGACTCAAGGAGTAGAAAGCTCGCACTGACGTCATGCAGTGCGGGCTTTCTTGCGTCTGCATGCCTCACACAACATGACCGCCGCCATAAAGTATGTGAGGCAAACGCACATTATCACCCAATTGCACATGTTGACAATCCGCGATATTTCGCCGATTGTCGGATGCCGTTGTCCGTTTTATATTCGGTCGGCCTCACACTGTTTGCGCAGAGGCATGAATAGTGTGAGACCTGAGACGACATAATCCTCAAGGATGAGGGCCGGCACACGGCCACTAGCCCAATTCAGTCTGGCGCACGATGGGGCGCGCCGTTATTTCTTCATAAGTTGGAATCATCATCCGGGCATAAGGCCCGGCCCAATATGGAGAGACATTATGAACGTGCAGAACCCGTCCGCATCGCGCGGCATCGCTATTCAGGCCGTCGACTTGGTCAAGAACTACGGCACCGGCAGCAATATGGTTCACGCCCTGCGCGGCGTGAACGTGAGTTTCGAACGCGGCAAATTCACCGCCATCATGGGCCCGTCCGGTTCCGGCAAATCCACGCTTATGCACACGCTCGCCGGCCTCGACTCCGCTACTTCCGGCCATATCCTGTTCGGCGGCGCCGACCTGACCCGCATGGACGACAAGCAGCTCACCTTGCTACGTCGCCACAAGATCGGCTTCATCTTCCAAAGCTTCAACCTGTTGCCCATGTTCACCGCAGAGCAGAACATCCTCATGCCGCTGACTTTGGCCGGTGATAAGCCCGACCGTGCCTGGTTCGATCTGCTCGTAGAAACCTTGGGACTCAAGCAACGGCTCAACCATCGTCCGAACGAGCTGTCCGGTGGCCAGCAGCAGCGCGTGGCCATCGCCCGCGCGCTGATTACCAAGCCGAAGCTGGTGTTCGCCGACGAACCGACCGGCAACCTCGACTCCGTCTCCAGCGCCGAAGTGCTCGGCTTCCTGAAGCGTTCGGTCAACGAACTCGGACAGACCATCGTCATGGTCACGCATGATGCGGTGGCAGCCTCCTACGCGGACCGTGCCATCGTGTTCTCCGACGGACGGATCGTGGCCGACGAACAGCATCCCAACGCCGAAGTCATGAACGAACTGCTTATGGCCGAGCGAGAGAGCACCACCCGCACCACTCTTACCGATACTCCTGCTGACCAGATGGCACAGATGGCAGGCGTGCGCAACGTGCCGGATCTGCCCATCACCGATGCGCCGCTGCCGCCGGCCGTTCCCACCTCTGGGTGTGAGGGAACGCTGCGCCACGCCCGTGCCGCCGCACGCCACGCCCGCTGACCCACGGAAAGCAAGAGAGTAGGACGAACCCATGTTTTCCATCACAGTGAAACTCATGAAGAAAAGCGCCAGAATGCTGATTCCGGCCGGCATCGCCATCCTGATCGGCACCGCGTTCATTGCGGCCACATTCCTGTTCGGTAACGCCATGAACGATTCCCTGGCCCGTCAGACCACCGCGCAGCTTGGCGGCGCGAACTATGTGATCAGCGTGGACTCCAGCGAGGGCCTGAACGAGCAGGAGCGGAATGGCATCTACACTCGCACGGTGAACGACTTCCAACTCGACCGTATCCGCGCCACAGAAGGTGTCAAGGATGTGCGCGTCGAATCCTCGAGTTCCGTAACCGTGGCCAATGGCGATAAGCACGCCAGCAGCTATGCCATCACCACCGCCGCACAGCGTGATCTGCTGCCGGTCAGCATCATTCAAGGCGACCAGCCGGTCGATGGCAACGAAATAGCATTGACTAAGTCCGTGGCCGATCAGCTTGGTGTCAAGGTGGGGGATAGCGTGACCGTGAACTCCCGTACCGCGCAGGCCGTAGCTTCGACGGGCTACGGTTCCGCCGGCAACGACACTGCCGCTGATTCCGGTATGACCGTTCGCGTAGTGGGTATCACTGAAGATCCGAACGGCGCCTATGCGTACTACGGCGGAGCCTCAGTGCTTTCCGATAACGTGATCACCGCGATGAACGGTATCGACGATTTCGGCAAACTCAATGTCTATCTTGTCTACCTCGATATCGACGATGCCGATCAGCCGTCCGCCGACGCCACCGTGAAACAAATCGACAAGCTGCTGCCAAAACATTTCACCGTGCAATCCCGCGCAGCGATGGAAGAGAAATCCATCAAATCCGTGAGCAAGGGCGATACGAGTATCACCACCATCTTCCTGCTGAGCTTCGGCATCCTCGCCATGCTGGTCGCGGCGCTCGTCATCGCCAACACTTTCCAAGTGCTCGTCGCCCAACGCCGTCGCACGCTTGCCTTGCTGCGCACCATCGGCGCGAACAAAGGCCAGCTGTATGTCTCCGTACTGTTCGAGGCTGGTCTGCTGGGACTCATCGCCTCCATGCTGGGCGTGGGCCTCGGCATCGGACTGATGGCGGCGCTGTGCCAATCCGGCCTGATGAAAGCCACCGGCATGACCATGAGATTGGTGCTGTCCTGGCCGGCATTCGTGGTGCCGATTGCGTTCGGCGTCGCTATGACCGTGATCGCCTCGCTTGGCTCCGCACGTTCCGCCACCGCCGTGACTCCACTGGAAGCGCTGCGGCCCATCGAACTGAACGATACCCGTCGGGCCGGTAAGATCCGTGCCATACTTGCGGGTCTGTTGGTGCTCGTCGGCATCGGTCTGGCCGCATTCTCCGCCTGGCAGATGAACGAAAAGATCGCCGGACATGATTCGCTGGCCGACAAGCAGTATCCGATGGTACTGCTCGCCGCCATCGCCGGCTGCGCGCTGATCTTCCTCGGACTGGTGCTTTCCGCCACATTCTGGCTGCCGGTATTGATGCGCGGCGTGGGGGCGTTGGTGTCGCTTGCCGGGCCGTCCGCCAAGGTGGCGCACGCGAATATTCAGAAGAATCCGCGCCGCGTGGCTGCCACCGGTGCCGCACTGCTTATCGGCGTGACGTTGGTCTCCACCATCGCCACCGGTGCCGCCAGCGCCAAGCAAACCATGAACGAGGCGCTGACCACCCGCTACAGCGTTGACATGATTGCTGTCGGTGCTGATATGACCAGCAAACAGGCTGATGAGGTCGCCAAGATTAAGGGCATTAAGGATAGTATCTACGCGCCGACTCGCATGATGAGCATGAAGGATGCCAATGGCAAGGATCTGAACGTACTCATCGTTGGCGTGGATGGTGTTGACGCGCTGCGCAAAGTGGTGCGTGCCGACCTGTCCGGCGTGACCATCAGCGGTGACTCCGTACTTATGCCCAAGTATTCCGCTGCCACGGGCAAGGACATTCCGCTAGGTAAGAGCGTCACCTTCACCAGTGATGTATCCGGCTCGCAGACTGGCACAGCTGATGCTGCCGCGAGTGATACTGAGAACGATGGCGGACAATCCGATGGTGTGCAGACACTGACCCTCGCGCCGCAGAAGGTGGATTATCGTCGCATCTCAGCCAACTATGCCGCAGTCGCCTTCGTGGATGCCGGTCACTTCACCAACGGCGATGTAAAAGCGAACGGACATATCATGCTTATGCGTATCGACGCCGAAAGCGCGGGCACCACGCTGAACGACGTATTCACCAACGTGCAGAATGCATTCTCCGCCAGTGCAGACATTGACGTGTCTGGTCCGGTGGCCGGACGCACGCAGTGGGAGACCATGATCAACGGCATGATGGCGTTGCTTGTCGGCTTGATTGCGGTGGCTGTGCTTATCGCACTGGTCGGTGTGGCGAACACGCTGAGTCTATCGGTGATCGAACGCACCCGCGAATCCGCCACCCTGCGTGCCATCGGTATGACGCGCGGCCAGCTGCGGCGTTCGCTGGCAGTGGAGGCTTTACTGCTGTCGCTCGTCTCCGGCGTGGTGGGTGTGGTGCTGGGCACCCTGTTCGGCTGGCTTGGGTCCTATATGGTGTTCAGCCTGTATGGTGACACTGTATTCCCGTTCGAGTGGACTACCAACGGTGCAGTGCTTGGCGTGGCGGCGCTTGCCGCGCTGCTCGCCAGTGTTGCCCCCGCCCGCAGAGCCGTCAAGACGCCGCCCGTCGAGGCTTTGGCTGAGGCCTAGTGGCCCGGTCATAGTCTAAGAGCGAAGAGATAGGTCTATTCGTGTGCTGCGAATAGACCTATCTGCCTTGAAAGAGGTACATTCGTTCCTTTACAGAAAGCTATCTGCTTTCAAAGGGGTACCGGATATACGAAAACGCGAGTACAACCGTTGGAATTGCAATGATCGTACTCGTGTTATCAGGTCTCGGATATCTCTCTGAAAGCAGATAGCTTTCTGCAGAAAGGCGAATGTACCTCTTTCGAGGCGGATACCACTTGTTCTGCCGTATCGTGCGTATTGGGGAAGTCACACCAACCCGTTATCGTACGCAAAGACCACAGCCTGGACGCGGTCTCGGGCGTTGATTTTGGCCAGAATATGCGCCACATGGGTTTTGACCGTGGGCAAGGAGATGAAGAGCTTGTCCGCGATCTCCTGATTGCTCAGGCCATGGGCGATTTCCACCAGCACCTCACGTTCGCGATCTGTGAGCAGTTCCAGCTCGGGATCGGTATATGTGGGGCGTGCGGTGCCAATGCCGTTCGTCGAATCGGCACCCGTAGCTCCGACCGTTCCAGTAGTGTCGGCGACGCTGCCAGCATTGCCATTGAAACTTGCGTTCGAAACGCCGCCACTCAACGACCCATGCTGCGCATAGCCGTCCTGCATCATTTTCTCGATCAGACGCTTGGTGGCCGAAGGCGCGATGATCGCATTGCCCTGGAACACGGTGCGAATCGAATTGAGCAGCGTCTCCGGTTCGGTGTCTTTGAGCAGAAAACCCGAAGCGCCGGCATTGATGGCGGCCATCACATATTCATCCAAATCGAATGTGGTCAGGATGATCACACGGGTCGGCTGCGTGCCATCCGTGCCGGCGGTCAGCGAAGTAATACGGCGGGTGGCTTCGATGCCATCCATGCCCGGCATGCGCACGTCCATCAACACCACATCGGGGTGCAGGGTCTCCGCCATCGTCACGGCCTCGGCGCCATCGGACGCCTGAGCGACCACTTCCATATCTTGCTGCGAGCCGATTACCATGGCGAAGCCGGCCCTCACCAGCTCCTGGTCGTCCGCAACGATCACGCGAATGCTTCTGCTCTCGTTCATGCTCTCCACTGTATCCGATTCCTATTCGAGTGCCGCTCCATGGACACCCTGATTGTTCCCTGAGTTCATGTTCGTGGACGAATCCGTCTGAGATGTGGATTCCGCCTGCCTCATCTGGCTGGACAGAGGAGCAGCCGGTCGCAGTTGCATGTCGGGTTGTGCGCTTTCATGCATCTCGTCGCTGAATCCGGTTTCACGCAACACCGTCAGCAATTGCCGCATGTGCGCCAGAGCCGCACGCCCGCGTTCCCCGATGACCGTGAACGCGGCGATGATCTGCTCGCCATCGGGAGCCGGTTCGGAGTTCAGCATGGCCAGCCCATCATCGGCTTGCGTGATCACCGATTCCAACGTATTCAATACCTCGGCCTGCATGGCCGTACCGATGCGATTGCGCTCCAGATTGGCGGCCAGCACCTTCTGCCGCTCCTGCTCGGCCTTGAGCGCCTCCTCGCGTTGCATGAGCACCAGCGCGTTCGAGCCGCGTGAACGGCTCCACCGGGCCATCGCAATGCACGCAAAGCCAAACAGCATCACCACGCCACCCGGTATCAGGCCGGAAAGCACCAGTAGCCAGCGGGACATCGCCGATTCGCCGTTGAGGGGCAGCAGCATCTGAATCAGCATGTCATATCCGTTCCAGCCGGACATTACCTTGATGCCGGCCAGCCACGAATCCGCGACCAGCGCCACACTGACCCATCTCCATGCCTGTTCCCGTCCATACAGTGCGGCGGCGTGTACGGACACCAATGCAAACACGTTGACGGTCAGGATGGATGGCAGAAACAGCAGCTGCACGGCGGACAGAATCGCCATGACCAGTGCGCTGCCCTCCGGGAACCGACGTCGGAAAGCCAGAGGGGCAAGCATGATGATGGTCAGTGCCATGGTCAGCACAGTGTTGGGTTGAACTGGGTCATTGCTGGCCGTCATCATCTGCAGCTCGTTGCGTGTCGCGGAACTGAACATCGCGATCAGCGCCACGGTGATGAGAATATCCGCCAGCAGATAATGCCGTTCGGTCCATTGTGCGAAGCGGGCCACCCAATTCGACTCACCGATATCTCCCTGGTCGAGCGGTTTGGAGCGTATCGAATCCAGGAGTTTCCGTAGTCGTGTGATGGTGACGGGCAAAGCGTCAGACGGCTCGGCGTCGGTTTGCGCGATTTCGGGGGAGAGGGGAATCGTAGCCGCCACGATGAACCCGCCGTTCGGTCCAGGGCCGGCATGGACGCTGCCGCCCAACGATTCGATGCGCTCGTGCATGCCCATCAGACCATAGCCGGGTGCGTGCCCGTCGGCGGCGGATGCCGCTCCCTGGCCGTTGTCGGACACGGTAATCGCAAGCCCGTCATCCGACCACACCTCATCGATGGTGGCCTTCGCGCCCTCGCCCGCATGCTTGCGCGTATTGGTCAGCGCCTCCTGTACCAAGCGGAACACGGCGGCATCCGCATCGGAGGTCAAACGATCCGGCCGTGACTTGCCTGTCACACGCCGGGATACGACCAGATGACCGTCGAACAGAGAATCGATGTCCGCATACCCGGCATCATCATCCGTGCCGAACACGCCGAACAGTCGCTGCATATCACGCTGCGCGCGTTCCGCTTCATGGCGAATCGTGCTCATCGTATGCTTGGCGACGGCCAGATCATGCGCGCCCGCATATCGGCCGCCATCCGACTGCACGATAATCGTCGACAGCGTATGGGCCACCACATCATGCATATCACGGGCAATGCGCGCGCGTTCGGCCAGCGCCGCGATATGTGTCTCCTCCGCTTCGCGGGCCACTATGGAAGCATTGCGCTCGCGCATGGCCGTGAGCGTGGCCTTGCGCGCACGCTGCCATAACGCCATGATGATAATGCTCAGCACGCTGATCTCCATGCACAGCGCCAGCACGCCCGTATCCCGTAGCATTTTGATTCCGCAGTTGGATACGCTCGGCTCGCTGATGAGACCGGGAGAGGCCGGGCATATGGGCATGGTCGCAGCGGTGGGCAGCCAGCTGATCCAGGCGGTCCAAGCATTGGAGGAACCGCTTTTGAACAGCGGGCCGACGTTCATTGACACCGCCCAGACCGCAGCCGCAGCCAATCCCATGGCAAAGGCGGTGATAATGAATCGCAAGGAATGCTTGGGATTGCCGTACACGAGCACTGAATACAGGATGATAAGCGTGTAGAAGTCGCCGTAGGCCATCGACGGGCCGAAGACGAGATGGGCGGCGGTCAGAGCCACGAACAACCAAGCGGCGATCTCCGGCTGGTATCGTCGCAGCATCAGCGGAACGAACGTCGGTAGCGACCAGAACAACAATGAATAATTGTTCGACACGAACAATAGTCCAGGAGTCGAAGAGGAACTGGTGGAACCGATGAGCGGGATGAGTCCGAATGTCAGTACTGCGGCGAGCAGGGTGTCCCATAGCAGGGTGTGACTCGGCTTCCGAGCGAACCATGCCCTCACGTGCGCGACCATTTCCATACGTCCCAAGGCTAGCGTGTCCGTTAACAAGCCGACATCACCCTCCAGACGGATTTGTGGGCTAGAGTTTGAGCCATGACATTGCTGAGCAAATACTATGTACCGGGCCTCGCCATCGAGGACCATTCCATTGACGTTCCTCTCGATTGGTCCGGCCATGAGCCAGGCCAAGCATTCGACGGCGAAACCATCAAACTGTTCTACCGTGTGGTCACCGCGCCCGAACACGTGCACGATGACCTGCCGCTGCTGATCTTCCTGCAGGGAGGTCCCGGCGGTGAGGGGCCGCGTCTCAACAGTCCCACCTCCGATGGCTGGATTGAAGAGGCCACCAAGCATTTTCGTGTGATTCTGCCCGACCAGCGTGGTACTGGTCGTTCTTCGCGCGTGGACACGCACACCATGGCCCGTATTGCCGCAGCCCATGAAGGTGATGCCGCAGCCGGCGCTCGCGCCCAGGCCGATTACCTGAAGAAGTTCCTCGCCGATTCCATCGTGCGAGACTTCGAACATCTGCGTCTGACCGAGTTTGGCGGGCGCAAATGGGTGACAATGGGCCAAAGCTACGGCGGCTTCCTGACCCTGACCACATTATCCCTGTTCCCGGCCGGTGTGATCGCCAGCTTCACCACCGGCGGCATTCCGCACGTGCCCGCCTGCGCCACCGAGGTCTATGAGCACACCTTCCCGCGCATGATGCGCAAGACCGCCCAGTTCTACGAGCGTTATCCGCAGGACAAGGAGCGTGTGACGGCCATTGTGGAGAAGCTGCCGACCGCCGCGGAAGTCTCTGAATTCGTGGGCAAGCTGACCGATTCCGTACTGAACCCGATGGCGGACACCGAAGTCGAACATCGTCTCGGCGTGATCGCCGGCATGGCGGCCCACGGTTTCCCGATCATGCCCAACGGCGACCCGCTCACCGTGGAACGTCTGCAGTGCCTTGGCTCCGACTTCGGTATGAAGCCGAGTTTCGAGCGAGTGCATTGGATTCTCGACAGCGCCTTCCTCGATGGCGACGGCTCCGCTTCCGCTGCATCGCCGTTGGCCGACGAATTCCTGACCAGGGTGATGAACGCCACCTCATCGCGTCCGCTGTACTGGCCGTTGCAGGAATTCATCTACGCCAACGGCGAGATGGACCAGCCGATTCGCTGGGCCGCCCAGCGTGTGCGCGACGGCAAGTCCGAGTTCGGTGCCGATGTGCGCCCGCTCAACTTCACCGGCGAGGCCATGTTCCCGTGGATGTTCGAGCAGGAGGCCGCGCTGCGCCCGTTCAAGCCCGCCATGGACCTGCTGATGGAAGACACGAGCTTCGGCGTGATCTATGACGAGGACCAGCTGGCACGCAACGAAGTGCCGCTGCAGGCCGGTGTCTACTTCGACGACATGTACGTCGACTCAGGCATGCAACTCGACACATTGAGCCGCGTGGGCAACAGCCATTATTGGACCACCAACGAGTTCGAGCACGACGGACTGCACGGTTCGGTGGTGTTCAAGCACCTCTACGACGAAGCCCTCAACCGAGGCGACCTCGAAGAACTGTTCTAACCTCTTTGGCTCCCCTCTTGGAGGGGAGCTGGCTCGCGGAGCGAGACTGAGGGGAGTATGTCAAGTGCGGAAAACTTCCCTCAGTCAGCTCCGCTGACAGCCCCCCTTAGAGAGGGGAGCCCAAGTACGGACGAAAGGAAATCTTATGACCAGGAATCTCACCATTGGATTCATCGGATACGGCAACATGGCTCAGGCCATCGCCCGAGGCCTTGTCGACGCGGGCGTGGTCACCGGCGGCCAGATGGTCGCTTGCGCCGCCCGCTATGACAAACTCGAGAAGACCACTGCCGAGCTCGGCGTGCGCCCGTTGCACAATCCGCTGGAAGTGGTGGTGGCCGCCGACGTGGTCATCATCGCCATCAAGCCTTATCAGATTGACGCCGTCGTTAAACCGCTCGCCAGCGAACTCGCCAAGCCTGGCAAAATCGTCGTCTCCATTGCGGCCGGCTGGAATCTCAAGAAATATCAGGATCTGTTCACCACCGAAGACGGCGAATCCGTCGACTCTCTGGACATCCACATTCAATGCACGATTCCGAATACGCCGATGGCTGTGGGCGAGGGCGTGCTCGTCACCGAATCCGTCAACACCCTGACCGATGAGGAGACCGAGACCTTCGAGCAGGTGTTCGCGCCCATCAGCCTCATTGAGCGCGTGGATACCGCACACATGAACATCTCCATGGTGGTGGCCGGCTGCGCGCCCGCATTCACCGACATGTACATTGAGGCACTGGGCGATGCCGGTGTGCAGTACGGTCTGCAACGCGCCACCGCCTACCGCTTGGCGGCCAAGATGGTCGAGGGTGTCGGAGCGCTGTACATGGCCACCGAAACCCACCCTGGTGCCATGAAGGATGCTGTCTGCTCGCCTGGCGGCACCACTATCAAGGGTGTCGCCCAGCTCGAAAAAGACGGCTTCCGTGGCGCGGTTATTGACGCCGTCGACGCCATCGTCGGCTGACTGTACTCGGCAAAAAAATTGCCCCCGCCGTCGGGGGCTGTCGGCGGAAGCCGACTGGGGGTCTCCCGAATCACAGGACCACCCCCAGTAATGCTTCGCATGACAGCCCCCGCCAGCGGGAGCAGTATGAAGCAGACGAAACTACTCGATAATCACGTCTTCCGGCTTGATGTCGGAGGTGAAGCTCGGGGCGAGCTCGCTCTGGTAGGCGTCCTTGAAGAAGCCGTTGGAGGTCAGGGTCTTGATCTCCTTGTTGGTCCATTCGAGCAGGCTCTTGTTGCCCTTCTTCACGGCCGGGGCGATGGTGGACTCGTCACCGATGGTCTTGATACCCACGGTGTAGCCCGGGTTGTCCTTGGCCCACGCGTACAGGTAGGTGTTGTCGTCGGCGAGGGCGGCCACACGGCCATCCTTGAAGGCCTGGAACTGCTGGGTCTTGGAATCGAACTTCTGCAGTTGAACATCCGGGTACTTCTCAGTGAAGAAGGCCTCGGCGGTCGTGCCCTTGGTCACGGCCAGCTGCTTGCCCTTGAGCTGATCGGCGCTGGTGATCTTGGCGCTGTCGGGGGAGACCACGCCGACGGACACCTTCATGTACGGATCGGCGAAGTCGACCACCTGCTTGCGCTCGTCGGTCACGGTGAAGTTGGCCAGCACCAGGTCGACCTTGTCGGACTTCAGCGAGTCCACACGGCCATCGGCGTTCACCTGCACCCAGTCGACTTTGACGCCAAGGTCTTTACCGATCTGGTTGCCGAGCGCCACGTCATAGCCGGCGCGGGTGCCGTCGTTCTTCACATAGCCGTAGGGCGGCAGGTCGCCGAAGGTGGCGATACGAATCTTGCCGGTCTTCTTGATCTGCTCGACGGTCTGGCCCTGCTGAGAGGAGGAGCCGCCGGCAGCCGGATCCGGGCCATTGCCGCAAGCCGCGACGGAAATTAGCGTGACGCCGGCGAGCACACCGGCCAAAGCTTTCTTGACATTGAACATAATTCTTTCCCCTTTATCCTTTTCTTGTTGGTTATTGCAAATCTTGATGATTCGGCATGAACGGAGTACTCATGCCTCATCGCCGACCGGAGCCATGCTCTCTAGGAAGTTCCTGGCACGGTCGGTTTCGGGATTCGTGAAGAACTCGTCGCCGGGCTGACGTTCCAGGATCACGCCGTTCTCCAGGAACATCACCGTGTCGGCCACGCGCCGGGCGAACTCCATCTCATGGGTCACCACGATCATCGTCATATGGCGCTTGGCGAGACGAAGCATAAGCTCCAGCACCTCACGCACCATTTCCGGATCGAGTGATGCGGTGACTTCGTCGAACAGCATGAGCTCGGGGTTCATCGCAAGCGCACGCACAACGGCGATGCGCTGTTTCTGGCCTCCTGACAGTTCGCGCGGGTACGAGTTCTTGTATTCGGTGAGCTGCACGTCGGCCAGCAGCTGATCCATCTGCTTGGCGACCTCGGCCTTCGGGCGCTTCTGCACCTTGGTGGGGCCCAGTTCGATGTTCTTGGCCACGGTCAGATTCGGAAACAGGTCGTAGCTCTGGAACACCATGCCGATTTCGGCACGCAGCTTGCGCCAGGTCTTCTCGCTGTTATTCGCAATCTTCTGGCCCTTGAACCAGATTTCACCGCCCTGAATGGTCTCCAAACCGTTCAGGCAACGAATCAGGGTGGACTTGCCGGAACCTGAGGGACCGAGCAGCACCAGCACCTGGCCGCGCTTGACGTCGAAACTGACATCCTTGAGCACTTCGTGATCGCCATAGGATTTGCGCAGATGACGGACGGACAGCAGCGGTTCGGAGTCGTTGGACACGGACACTTCTTCTGAATCAGCCATTGTTGCGCTCCTTGGCTCGCTTCTCCAGGGCCTTGGCGATCATCGCCAGCGGCCAGCAAATGATGAAATACAGCAGGAAAATGAATCCGTACACCCAGAATGCGGCGTCCGGGTGGGTCATACGGTTGGCCTCCATGATCTGCTGGCCCACCGTGATCACGTCGATCACGCTGATGAGCAGCAGCAGGGACGTGGTCATGATGACGCGCGCCGCCAGATTGATGGTGGCCGGAACCATCAGGTTGATGGACTGGGGGATACGCACGTACCACAGCACCTGCAGTCCGTTCATGCCCAGCGCCTTGCCGGCATCGACCTGATGATCGGATACGGAAATCAACGAGCCTCGTACGATATCGCTGATTTCGGCCGCGACCCATAGGCCGAACGTCACGACTGCCACGGTCACGCCGTCGACCTGCACGCCAAGTTCGCGCGGCAGGATGTAATAGGTGAGGAACAGCAGTACCAGCGTGGGCACGATGCGGAAGAACTCGAGGTACAGCCTCAGCACCGCGCGCAGTACCGGATTGCGCAGGATACGCAGTGCGCCGAGGATGATGCCCAGGGGAATGCCCACCAGCAGGGCCAGTCCGGCCACCGTGATGGAGGTGCCGAGTCCGCCCAGCAGACGGGTGAAGTTGTCGCCGGTGAACAGCACGCTGGCGCCGGAGGCCTCAGTTATCGCCGAAAGTACCACGACGGACCCTCCTTTCCAGCAGTGTGAGGATGACGGACAACGGGATAAGAATGATTGCGTAGGCGATGACCAGCTCCAGCAGGTATTCGTCGCTGCGGTAGTACATGCCGATCAGGTCGCGTGCGGTGTTGGTCAGTTCCGGTACCGCGATAACGGTGAACACGGAGGTCTCCTTGACCATGAAAATCACGTTCGCGGCGACGGCCGGCACGCTGCGCGTGAGTCCCTGCGGCAGGGTCACGTGACGAATCATCTGCAAAGGTGAGAGTCCCAGCGCGCGTGCAGACTCGTTCTGCACCTGCGGAATACCGCTGAAGCCGCCTTGGAATGCGCCGGACATGTATGCGGAGCCCAGAATGGACATACCGACGACAGCGCAGATCTCGGCGCTCCATTTGATGCCGATGGACGGGAATCCGTAATACAGGAAGAACAATTGAATCAGCAAAGGGGTGTTGCGGAACAGCTCCTCGAATACGGTACTGATTTGGGCGAGCACAGGCACGCGGTATTCGCGCAGCAATGCCAGCACCAATCCCAGAAGGGTGGCCAGCACCACGCTGATTGCGGAAAGACGTAACGTCAAGACGAACGCCCTCCCGAACAGTGGAAGACTTGCTTGGATGACTTCCCAGCTCACAGCCGGCCCTCCTTCCGTATACGTAGTAATGCTTGTTGCATGGTCTCTCTCAATGGTTGCGGGCCGCATGTATGGGGTAAAACGTAGCGGCTCCGTGTGCTAACCCATAAGGATAACGGGTGGCGGGGGAGTATTTCGCCAAGAAAAGAACGTTCGACGAGTGCGGATAAAGGTATTGACTTGGAGGTCGGGGTGGTGTATTGCAAGAGCCGTTGCTCGAACTCGCAGCCGGCTGATGCGCAAAACCCAGTAGTCGCAACCGATGGCATGTGATTGATGAGCTTCGCAATATGCATTGATGATGTGCCGGCCGGGTTTTGCGTTATGAACGCCGTTTATACCCTGCTATCGGATACTCCGAAATGGGATGTTCATATTGTGCGAGTCGAGCATTTCGCGGTTCCCGTGCGCTTGTCGCTTGGCTCTTTAGACTTAAAGGCATGTCTCTTACTATCGGAATCGTCGGACTGCCCAATGTCGGCAAGTCCACCATGTTCAATGCCCTGACCCGCAACAACGTGCTGGCCGAAAACTATCCGTTCGCCACCATCGAGCCGAACACCGGTATCGTGCCGCTGCCGGACGATCGTCTGCCGGTGCTGGCCAAGCTGGTTCACACCGAGAAGGTCGTGCCTGCTACGGTGACCTTCGTGGACATCGCCGGCATCGTCAAGGGTGCCTCCGAGGGCGAAGGCCTGGGCAACAAGTTCCTGGCCAACATCCGCGAGGCCGACGCGATCTGCGAAGTGGTGCGCGCCTTCGAGGACGACGACATCGTCCACGTCAACGGCAAGGTGGATCCGGCCGACGACATCGACACCATCAACACCGAGCTGATTCTCGCCGATCTGCAGACCATCGAAAACGCGCTGCCCAAGCTGGAGAAAGATCTGCGCGGCAAGAAGATCGAGCCGGCTTACATGGACGCCGTCAAGCAGGCCAAGACCATTCTTGAGGCTGGCGAGACGCTCGACAAGGCCGCGCGTGAAGGTCGTTTCGACAAGGATTCCGTCTACGACCTGCACCTGATGACCGCCAAGCCGTTCATCTACGTGTTCAATGTGGACGATAACGAGCTGGCCAACAAGGAGCTGCAGACCAAACTCGCCGCCTCCGTGGCCCCGGCCCCGGCCGTGTTTCTCAACGCCCAGTTTGAAGCCGACCTGACCGAGCTCGACGAGGCGGATGCCCGTGAAATGCTCGCCGACGCCGGCTTGAGCGAATCCGGTCTTGACCAGCTGGCTCGTGTGGGCTTCGACATCCTCGGCCTGCAGACCTTCCTGACCGCAGGCGTCAAGGAAGTACGCGCCTGGCAGATTCACAAGGGATGGACCGCCCCGCAGGCCGCCGGTGTGATTCACACCGACTTCGAAAAGGGCTTCATCAAGGCCGACATCGTCTCCTATGACGATTTCGTGGCCGCCGATGGTTCCATGGCTAAGATCAAGGAAGAAGGCAAGCTCCGTCAGGAGGGTCGCGACTACGTCATGGCCGACGGAGATATTGTGGAGTTCAAGTTCAACGTGTCCAAGTAGTGATTGCCGATTAGTGCCGAGGGCCTTGGAAGCGTTGCGTTCCAAGGCCCTTGCCTATACTGTAGACAGTTGTTCTTCATATGTGAATCGTCCGATATGACTTTGGAGCGGGCTTGATTGGAGGGCCGGATATGACGAGTTACGTGCTGCGGCTCTATGATGATCCGCTGCTCCGGTTCGATGCGTCGTATGGCGAGGGCCTGCTGGCGGGCAAGATCGAGGCGCATGTCCGCTGGTTCGATGAGTCGAAGCGTGCGTTGCTGCCGTTTCCGTTGGCTCCGGAGCCGGATAATGCGAAGCTGACGACGTGGCTGGAGCGGCGCACGATTCCGAAGAATCGTGAGTTCGCCACGCAGGTTCTCGCGCAGGCGGGGTTGAACATTGCGGATACGCTGGGCATCATCGACCTGTGCAAGGGGCTGTCGGTCAACGATTCATTCTGGGCGGAACGCGACGGTGAGAACCTCAAGTTCGCGGACATCAACCTGTATGACAATCCGTTGGACGAGACGCTCGCCATCGTGGCCTACACGGGGTATACGTCGAGCGAGAAGCATGCGATCGGCCTGTCGAGCGAGTGGACGACGGACGGCCAGTTCCCGAAGGCGTGGCGGCATACGGAACGTGGGCTGGAACTGTGGAAGGCGGGTTCCGAAGGGTATGCGAACGCCGGTTTGGAACCGTATTCCGAGTATCTCGCCTCGCAGCTGGCGCGCAGGCTCGGTGTGAACGCGGTCGACTACCGCATCGCCCGTTGGAAGGGCAAGCTCGCGTCGGTGTGCGGTTCGATGAACTCGAAGGACGTGTCGTTCGTGCCGTTCTATGTGGCGACGCAGCTGGCGTCGTTCCCGGAGATCCTCGCCGCCGCACGCGCCGTGTCCGAGGAATCGTTCGAGGCGATGCGCACGATGCTAGTGTTCGACGCGCTCATCGTCAATCAGGACCGTCACGCCAACAACCACGGGTTCCTGCGCGACAACCGTACCGGCCGGATTCTGGGTCCGGCGCCGTTGTTCGACCATAACATGTCGCTGTTCAAGAACGATATGCGCGCTGACTGGGAGGGCGGCGCGTGGATTCCGCAGGTACTGTCCGAACGTCAGCCGGCAAATTCTCGTATGACGTTCCGCGACCAGTGCGCGGCCATCATGGGCAGCGCGCAGCATGAGATGTTGCGCAAAACGTTGGACGTCACCTTGGAGAACGACCCGGCTTACCCGCTGGAGCCGGGCCGCATCGAGGCGTTGAACGACTACCTGCACGCGGCCGCACGATCCCTGCTCGAACTGCCGGTGGTCGACGAATCGAAGCTGTCCGACCAGCTCGATGCGTTGCAGCCGTCAATCGAACACGCTCCTGTCATCCTCAACGAACGACTGTTGCGATAGACCAAACCGGTCGAGTTCGCCAATAAAAAGGACCTTCCGGGTTGCGCACTGTGAGGAGGCGTGGAACGAGGCCGTATCCGGTCGCCCGTTCGACCGTATCAAGCCGCTTTCATGAGGAAAGGAGCCTGTCATGTTTGAGGTGAACGGCATCCTGTACGCGGATGAGCCCGTTCGGGAGTTGGAAGTCCGGTCGGCCCGCGTCACCGGCGACCACATCATGCTGGTGACGTTCTCCACCGGCGAGACACGTTTATGCGACTTCACTGAAATGTACGACGACGTCCCTGCTTTTGCTCCGCTACGCGATGAGAAGACCTTCGACCCCAGCACCTTGGACGACATCCGCCCGCTCGTGGAAGCCTGACGCCGGGGCGCTTGATCCAATGACCACCATCGTCGTATGTGCGATTACAGTGGTCATTTCCATATCTACGGTACGGGGATGACGTGAACGGCCAACATCACCATGATTGATGGCGGCCGTTTGCATATCCACACATGGCTTTGATGTCTCAGCTGTCCAGAGCGAAGGTGATGGAATCCCGTCCTAGAACCGCCTCGTTACGTGCGCGACTGGCGGCAGCATCGCGGTGGCCAGGGCGAACGTCACCGCCAGGACCGCGCCCGCCGGGTAGACGCTGTACGCCCAGCCGTATGCGATCTGTCCGAGGGGCTGGGCGCACATGCTCGCGGAGAGCGCGAGCGACATCACCTTGCCGGTCATGTTCTCGGGGCAGCCCATCTGGATCGCCGGCACGGCGATGAGGTTCGCGAGGGTGATGGCGATCATGGTTCCGCAGGTGCTCGCCGTGAGCACCGCGAGTCGCATCACTCCACCTGCGGGAATCGTCATGGCGAGCGCTTGGGGCAGGATGGTGAGCGAGAAGGCGGCGATCACCATCGGGAATCGCCGCATGGACAGCGACCTCGCGACCCGCCCACCGACGAGCGCGCCGAGCAGTCCGGATGCTCCCACGAGACCATATGCAAGGCCGTACGCCGTGGAGCCGAACCCCAGTACGGTCCGCACCATGTAAGGGAAGCCGACCTCCGCATACCCCGTCACCAGGAAGTTGAGCGCGGCGCAGATCAACGCCAGATGCAGAACATGAGGATGTTCGCGGGTGAGGAAATGTCCGGCCGCGCGCAGGTCGTCGACCGCGGTGACGCGGCCGGCGTCGCCGCGGTCGGGAGCGCCGAGCCGGATGAAACACTCCACGACGGCGGCCGCACCGAACCCCACGATCGTGATTCCCATCATGGGCATCGCACCAACCGCCGCGTACAGCACGCCGCCGAGCACGGCGGGAACGAGCGTGCTCGTCTGGTTCACTACGTTCACCACGGCCATCGCGCGACGCATCACATCCTCGCCATGGGAGCGGAACATCTGCGGCAGCGCCGCCTGCACCGTAGGCGTCTCCATCGCGTCAAGCACGGCGAGCACCACCTGCATCACGGCTATCGCCGCCAGATTGAAACCGGCGGCCGAAAAGATCGCCGCACAGACGAGCACCGTCACGGCGGAAAGCGCGTCAAGCGCCACCATGACGGTCCGACGGTTCGTACGATCCGCCATCACGCCGCCAAGGGGCGAGAGCAGAATCGTGGGCAGGATGCTTGCAGTAAGAATGGAGGCGAACGCCGCCGCCGAGCCGGTCTCGTCAAGCACCCACATGGACATGGCAAACCGCAGCATAAGGTTGGCGAAGAGCGATATGCCGAGACCCGTGACGAGCAGGCGGAAGTCGCGTGTGCGAAGAGGATCAGCGGCTTGGCTTCTTTGTGGTTGGGTCGTGCATTCGTATGCGTTCGTCATCGTGGATTCCTTTCTTGTGATTGGCCACGGCCATTTATACAAACCGACCGTCGGTCTGTTATTGTGATAACAATACGCCTAAGGGAAAAGGCGCGGAAGCGCTTCGGCATCTGTGACGTCAGGATGTGCAAGATGCGGCGCACCCGGGCGCGCCTCCTATGCGGACGCTGTATCCTCTTCCGGCGTCAGGGCCGTGAGCCCTTCGGTCGTCCGCAGGATGAGCGTCTCGTCGAACACTGGCACGCCGATGGCGTCGAGCATCGTGGCGAGGCAGCGGATGCGGTGTTCCATGCCGGCATGATCGGCGGGGTAGAAGCAGGGCATGAGCCAGTAGTTGCCGAGGAGCGAGAGCAGTTGCGCCGCCTCCTCGGGGTATGCCGTGGGAATGGAGCCGTCCTGCACGCCCATATCGATGAGCGAGCGGAAGGACTCCGGCAGTCTCGTCGACCAGAAGCGCATGTTCGCCGTAAAGAACGCAGGATCCTTGAGCAGCGCCAGCTGGGAACGGACTAGGTCCAGATGATCGGGGGCGTCCACGGCGGAAACGATGAGCGCGCGCAGCTTCTCAAGCGCACTCATGTCCTTGCGCTCGATGAGTTTGTCGAGAAGACGCGCGGTGACGGCCCACTCGTCGGCGTTCAGCCGGTCGAGAATCGCCTCCTTCGATTTGAAGTGGTGATAGAGCCCGCCCTTGGACAGTCCCAGGTCGTTCAGGATGTCCTGGATGGACGTCTTCTCGTAGCCCTTTTCAGCGAAGAGCCTGCGGGCGGAATCGAGGATTCGTCGTTCGGTGTCTCCGGAATGCATATCGTGCGCCATGCGGATGGCCTGCCTTTCGTTCATGTCCCCGTCAAGCATACAGACCGTCGGTCGGTCTGTCAAATGATCGAGGAAGTCACCCCTGCGATGCGATTGAATATCCGCGGCAAGGCAGGACGAAGAAGACCGGTAAGACGCCGAGTTCAAGTTCAACATCTCGAAGTAAGTGGTTCTCTGGCTCCCCTCTTTGAGGGGAGCTGTCGCTACAAGCGACTGAGGAGCGGCACGGATAAGGCCTGAGAAGTCGTCTTCTCAGGCCTTTGTCATGACATTGTTCTGCAAGGACTGGCTGCTGCAGCAGCATAATGTGTGTTTTATTATTCGGCCTTGGCGGCTTGCTGGTCAATCCAATTGTTGACGTCAGTGACCGCCTCGTCAAGGGTTGCTTTGGCGGCTTTGTAGTATTTGGAATCTACAGGTTGACGATTTCCGCGCCGAACGGCCAGAGCGCGAGCTTGGCCATCTTGAACGATTGCAGTCCGAACGGAATGCCGATAACGGTGATGCAGTTGAGTACGCCGGCTCCCAGATAGCCGAGCGCCATCCACCAGCCGACCAGCACCACCCACAGGATGTTGGCCAAGGCAGAGCCGACTCCGCCGCCGTATTGCACGGTTTTGCCAAACGGCGTCAGGGTGAGTCCCGCCATCTTAAACGCTTGAATGCCGAGCGGGACGCCGATGATGGAGATGCACAGAATCAGTCCCACCAATGCCCATCCGATTGCGATGGCCAATCCACCAAGAATGATCCACAGGATATTGCCGAGAACTCGCATGATTAGCCCCTTTCCGATTCCGGTCGATTCCGCGCATGTTCAGCTTCACTATTTTGCCAGACATCATGACGGAAACACGAGACGCAACCCTTAGCTCGCCCCTGATTCATCCCCGGACCGTTATTCAGGCGGAGCGTATGCGTAAGCCAATCCTCTTGTGAAGATTTTGTGTATTGTCGAGCATGCGTGGGTTTCACCGTCGATTTGAATGATGATAGGCTTCTCGATGCCTGCCGTACGAAGACTCATCAAGGAGATGCCATGAACCTGTATCGCTACGCGATGTTCATCGCACGCGCCTGCCGTGGGTCGTTCGTCGGCAATGTTCTGTTTGCCAATCCACAAATGGCCCTATTCTCGATGCTGGTGTAGCGGGGACACGCCTTATGCCGGGATGTACCGATGGCCCATCCGCAGTCGACGTCGCATGAATCGCTCACCATAGCCATCAACTTACGCAAAGCCGCGAATCGTTTGCCGTATATGAATGCGGAACGGATGGCGGCTTTTCCTTTACGTCCGGACTCATCGGTGTCCTCGCGTCTTGACACAAGCATGGGGCCGGATCGCCACACATGACGTTACCAACAGAAGGAAATGCTGTGACCTCACAGAAAACCGCGGAACTCGGGTCCGCCACCAGTTCCGTAAAGCCTATTGATCCGCACACCCGATTCATCGTCGTGGGTGTGATCGTCGTCGGCTCGTTCATCGCGCTGCTCAACCAGACCGTCATGTCACCGGCCTTGCCGGCACTGATGCGTGATTTCAATATCACCACCGGCACCGTGCAGTGGGTGACCAGCGTCTACATGCTGGTCTCGGGCATCATGGTGCCGATTTCAGGCTATCTGATTGATAAATTCTCCACCCGAAAGCTCTTCGCCGGAGCTCTTGCCACTTTCATGGTCGGCACACTGCTGTGTGCCGTCGCGCCGAATTTCATGCTGTTGCTCGTCGGACGCATACTGCAATCCGCCGGCTCCGGCGTGCTGTTGCCATTGGTCGCCGTAGTGCCGATGCTCGTCTATCCGCCGGATAAGCGCGGCACCGCCATGGGCATGGCCGGTATCGTCATGGCCGCCGGCCCGGCTATCGGCCCGGTTGTCGGTGGTCTGGTGATTGACAGTTTCGGATGGCGCCCGATGTTCATTGGCATCGCAGTCGTGGCACTGGTCATCCTTGTCGGAGGCACGATGATGCTCAAGAACGTCAGCGAGTTGAAGAACCCAAAGCTCAACATCCTGTCCGTGATCCTTTCGACCATCGCGTTCGGTGGCCTGCTCTATGGCTTCTCGTCCGCTTCCACGATGGGATGGACCAGTCCGGTCGTCATTATCTCAATCGTCGTTGGTCTTGTGGCCTTCGTCGCATTCGTATACAAGCAAGTCAAGCTCGATGAGCCATTGTTGCGCGTTGATACCCTTGCCACCCGCAACTTCCGCAACTCCGTGATTCTGGTCACTCTGATCAACGCCGCAGTCGCCGCAACCAACGTGACGTTGCCTATCTTCATCCAGAATGTGCTCGGCCAATCCGCCACCGTCACCGGCATGGTCATGCTGCCCGCCGCGGCGGTCGGCATCATCCTGAGTCCGGTCGCCGGCGCCGCATTCGACAAATTCGGCCCTCGCGGCGTGGGCATCGGCGGCCTTGCGCTCATGACCATCTCTCTTGGTCTTCTCGGCACCATCAACACCAGGACATCAGTGCTGTTTGTCGCCGTGTTCTGCGCATTGCAGGCATCCGGTCAGGCTATCGCCAACATGCCGATCAACACTTGGGGCGTCAACGCTTTGCCGAACGACATGATCGCCCATGGCAACGCCATCGCCAACACCGGCCGCCAGATCGCGGCAGCCATTGCGACCTCGCTTCTGGTCACCGCAGAAACATCCGTGACCGCCTCGCACATGTCCCAGGGTGTGAAGTCCGCCACGGCCAGCGGCATCGCGTTCTCCTACCTGCTGTGCGCCGCCATCTCGCTGGTCGCCCTGATCATCTGCATCTTCACCGTCACCAGCCGTGCCAAGGAGAAGGCCGCACGCAACGCCAAGGCCTCCGAGGCGCAAGCCTCCGCCGAAGTCGCGGCCGAAACCACTGAAGGCCAGCCCGCCGAGCATCACTACGCCGGCGCATACGTGGCCCCCGCCGCCTCCCTGTTCAAGCAGGCCCAGGAACAGTCCATCGGCGGAATCATGGACGATCAGCCCTACAGCTGCCTGGACAGCGATGACATCACGCATGTGGTGCGCGAGTTCATCCGCCTCAACGTCTCCAGCCTTCCCGTGGTGAACGGCGATGGCAGGCTCGTCGGCTTCGTCAGCGACGGCGATGTCATGAAATCGATTGCCACCTATGAATCCCGTACGGTTTCCACCGGCACCGGTTCGACGATGGTGGTGTTCGACGACGAGACCGTGGCCTCCAAGGTGCAGGCGCTCTCCGGCAAGAAGGTGATGGACATCGCCACGCGCAAGGTCGTTGCCGCCACGCCCGACCAGCATGTCGGAGAGGTGGCCCGAATCCTCGCCAAGAAGCAGTTCAAGAAACTGCCGGTGGTGGATGGTGATGGCAGACTCGTCGGTGTGATCCGCCGTAAGTCCGTGATGGAACATGCCTTCGATGCGCTGTTCCCAAAGGATGATCGGTGATTAGGCGCCATCATCGCTGAATAGAATGAATGGAATATGAGGCTTCCCTTCTCGCGGGGGAAGCCTCATTGCTTTGTCCGCGGAGTCTTACGACACCTGCGCAAGGGCAACGTCACGTCTTCATGATATACTATCGAATAGTGGGTTCCTATCGTTGCATGGTGACGCTAACGCATGGCGTCACGATACTGAAGCCTGCCATCTAACGGCGGGTACGGCTCGTTGCTGGAGTCGTGCACGCATACGCGCGTCGGCGTGCGTATGCCGTGATGTGACCTTTGTAGTGGAATTGAAGAATTGAGAACACTCGTATGTCTTCTAGTAGTACAACAACTGAACCAACTGTGCGCGAAACACCCGAGGTTTCCGGCGATGACAATGCGAATGCGCGCGCAGCGGTCCATAGCGCGAACAAACCCGGTGCCGCCTATGCCGCAGCAGTGGCCAACGGGGAATCCGAGCGTGCGTGGATCCGCCGTGTAGTGCTTCTACTCACCGGCCAGGCGTTCTCGCTGTTGGGCTCCAGCATCGTGCAGTACGCCATCTGGTGGTGGATCGTATTGCAGACCAGAACCGGTTCGGCGATGCTGCTGGCCACCCTGTTCGGCGTGGTGCCGCAGGCCGTGGTCTCGATCTTCGGCGGCTCATGGGCGGACCGCCATAATCGCAAACTGCTGATCATGCTGCCGGACATGGTGATTGCTGTGGTCACCGTCGTGCTGTCGCTGAGCTTCGCCATGGGATGGGCGAGTCTGACCATGATTTTCGTGGTGCTGTTCATTCGTTCGGCGGGCGGCGGTGTGCAGACGCCCGCTGTGCAGTCGTTCATACCGGATGTTGTTCCCTCGGGCAAACTATTGCGCGTCAACTCAATATACGGCGTGATTAATTCGGTGAATGTGATTGTGGCACCTGCGGTGGCTGCTGTGCTTATCAACACAGTGCCGCTGTGGTCGATTCTGTTAGTCGATGTGACCACGGCCATTATCGGCGTCGGCTTTGTGGCGTTGATCAAAGTGCCGAAGAAGAGCGCGGAACATGTTGCGAGGCGTATGGCTGAAGCGGAGAATAGCGGGCAACCCGCACTCGAACCGATGTCGGATGCCAATGCTGATCGTTCGCTGATTGTCAGCGTCCGTCGTGTGTTTGCTGACTTGAAAGATGGCTTCAGCTACACATGGCGCCGGGCGAACCTGCGCAACGTGGTGCTCGGTGGCGCCTTGGTGTGCTTCGTGGCCGTGGCGCCGATGAACCTTACGCTGTTGCTCATGACCCGCGAATATGAGGGCATCGATTTGAATCTCGGATTCATCAACCTGACCACCGCCTCCGATAAACTCGCCGCCAACGAGCTGGGATGGAGCATCGGTATGCTGCTCGGCGGCGCGCTGATGTCTACCATCGGTGCCAAGCTCATCCGCAACAACATGCGCGTGGTCGCCTTCGGCATCGCTCTGGTGGGCGTCTCCGTCGTTTGTCTTGGCGTGGTTCACAATCTGCTGGCGTATTTGCTGATTGATATGGTGAACGGTTTGTCTTCGGCCATCTGCATGGGCTCGATGCGCACCATCATCCAGACCGAGGCCGATGAGAAGATGGTGGGCCGTGTATTCGGCCTTGACACCACCCTGAGCACGCTCGGAATGCCGCTCGGCATGTTGATCTTCGCGCCACTGGCCGACGTGATCCCGATTTCGCTGGTGTTCATCATCGGCGGTGTTCTGACCCTGCCCATCGGCATCTATCTGTTCGGCCAGGCGCGCCGTAACGTCAGTGCGCAGGTGACGAGAACAGCGGCCTGACAGGCACCTGACGGCCACCTGCCAGACGTAAAGTCAACTACCAGATTTGCGCATACAGATCGTAAGACACATACTTCGGCAGATCGTAGACGGTAATCGAGAATGGCGTGGATCGGCCATTGCCCGGCCAATCCACGAATGCGATATCTCCATAGATGATTGCGTTCTGTGCGTTACGCAGTACTAGGGAAATCTTGATTTGCTGTCCATCAGATGGCTTGAATCCATCTGCCACGGCGCGGACCTCGCCATTGAACGTCGTGCCGCCGTCCCTGTTGTCTATTTTGGATATTCCACTGATGGGGAAGGCGGCGGTTCCCTGAGCCTTGGCGACGTTGTATGTATCCGGATTGAGCACAGTAAAATCAACCGTTTCTGGGGCGGTGCCTTCGCCTGCTTGACCGGCGTCATA
>ERZ786685.83-NODE-83-length-23485-cov-3.896756_pt1 | contig 23485 bp, 26 predicted proteins | sample MGYA00433075_ERZ786685 | MGnify/ENA primary metagenome ERZ786685 (study PRJEB29978, sample SAMEA3491273) | human gut metagenome | biome: ENVO:mammalia-associated habitat; material: ENVO:feces | place: Bangladesh | collected 2010-04-07 ...
CGCCGCGCAGACCACACTGCCCGTAATCGGCGTGCCCGTGCGCTCCCACGCCCTGTCCGGCTGGGATTCGCTGCTGTCCATCGTGCAGATGCCCGGCGGCATTCCGGTGGCCACCACCGCCGTCGGCAACTCCGGTGCCACCAACGCCGGCCTGCTCGCCGTGCAGATGCTCTCCGCCTTCGAGCCCGAACTGGCCGACAAGCTTGAGGATTACCGTAACGAAATGAAAGAAAAGGTGGCTGAATCCAATGCCCAGCTTGTCTGAGGAAACAGGCGGTCGTGTTTCGATGCTGATGCCGGGATCGACCATCGGCATCATCGGCGGCGGCCAGCTCGGCCGCATGATGGCTTTGTCCGCCCGCTACATGGGCTTCCGCGTCGGCGTGCTTGACCCGACGCCGAACTGCCCGACCGGTCAGGTGGCCGACTTCCAGATCACCGCCGAATACGATGACAAAACCGCCATCCATGATCTGGCCGTGCAGTCCGACGTGCTCACCTACGAGTTCGAGAACGTGGACGCCGATGCCATCGACGAGGTGCGCGGCATCACCGCCACCCCGCAGGGCACTGACTTGCTGCGCGTGACCCAGCACCGCGTGCACGAGAAGCAGTTCATCAACGACCACGGCACCGCCACCGCACCGTGGCGCGCTGTCAACAACTTCGATGAGCTTGACGCCGCATTGGATGATATTCATTATCCGGCCGTGCTGAAGACCGTGTCCGGCGGCTACGACGGCCACGGTCAGCTCGTGCTGCGTTCCGACGCCGACTTGGAGAAGATCCGCTCCCGTTCCGACCGTGGTGGCGGCTTCCCGCCGAGCATCCTGGAAGGCTTCGTCGACTTCGCATTCGAGGCTTCGATCCTGGTCTCCGGCAACGGCAAGGACTTCGTCACCTTCCCCATCGTGCGTAACGAGCACCGCAACAACATCCTGCACATGACCATCGCCCCCGCCGAAGTGTCCGAACATGTGGCTCGCGAAGCGCATGAACTAGCGATTCGCTTGGCCAAGGGCTTCGAACTGGCTGGCACGCTGGCCATCGAACTGTTCATCACCAAGGACGATCAGGTCATCGTCAACGAGCTCGCCCCGCGCCCGCACAACTCCGGCCACTACACCATCGAGGCCTGCTCGATGGACCAGTTCGACGCCCACATCCGCGGCATCGCCGGCTGGCCCATGCCCAAGCCCAAGCTGCTCTCGCCGGCCGTGATGGTCAACGTACTCGGCCAGCATGTGGAGCCGACGCGCGCGCTGATCGCCACCCACCCGGAGTGGAATGTGCACGACTACGGCAAGGCCGAAGTGCGCCACGACCGCAAGATGGGCCACATCACCGTGCTCACCGACAACCCTGATGCCACGGTTGCTGACCTTGAGGCCACCGGCTGCTGGGACGACCTGAAAAAGAAGGCGTGACCTTATCGATGGTTGAACATATCGAACGCCAGACCAAGCAGAAGGACGCGATTCGCGCCGCCTTGGCCGACTGTGAGGAGTTCATCTCCGCTCAGGACCTGCACCGCAGGCTGGAGGACGAAGGCTCGAAAATCGGCTTGGCCACCGTGTACCGCCAGCTCAACGCCTTGGCCGATGCCGGTGCCGCCGACACGATTCGCCTGGACGGCCAGCAGCTGTTCCGCCTATGCGGCGACGACGGACATCACCACCACTTGGTGTGCAAGCGGTGCGGCAAAACCGTGGAAATCGACCCGCCCAGCGAGGCTTGGCTGCGCAAAGTGGCCGACGGCCACGGCTTCACCGTCGAATCCCACACCCTGGAGGTCTTCGGACTATGCCCTGATTGCCAAAAGGAGCAGAAAGCGCAGAAGGCTCAGAAAGCAGTGAGCGAATAATTGAATGGGATCGGCTTCAAAGCCGATCCCATTTGTTATTCCGCTGCTATTCCACCGACTTCAGGGCGCCGAGCATGTCGACCGTCTTCAACCGCCGGTAGACCAGCACGCCGAGTCCGCCGAGCACCTTGATGGTCGGCAGTTCGCGGATACGTTCGGAGACGTTGAGATTCGTCAGATTGTAGAGGATCACCACGGCCAGCAGCTCAGCCGCGAGAATCAGCACTTCCATGATCTGATCCGGCAAGTCGACGATTGTGGCCACCTGTTTCTTCGAAGTCGTGTTCTGCACAATGCCCTTCGCGCCGTCCAACTTTATGAGCTTGGCGCTACGCGACTCCACATTGGAGGTCTCATGGTTCTTGAGCCTCACCATATAGGCGTTCGACTGGTACTGTTCGCCGAACACGTGCTTATAGCCACCCGAAGTCATGAACATGAAATGCCCGATATGCATTTCGGTGATGCCGTCCACGCGCACCTTGCGCTCGGTGCCGCTCGAATCGGTGACGGTAATCGTGTCGCCTACCTTGGCGTCCATCATCTCCGCCATACGTTCAGAGATGATCGCACCACGGTCGGTGAGCACCTGCGGCTTGTGCCCGGTGCGCGAACGCAGGGTGATGTAGTCGCCGAAATTGTAGGCGTCATCAGTGGCGATCAGGGTAATCGACTGTTTGTCGTTCTCCGTGCCGGCCACTTTCGACATCTCCTCGTAGTAGATCGGCGCGGACTCGGAGACGGCCCCGCCCTTCATCGCCTTGGCCACTTCGGCGCGCTGCGAATAATGTTTTCGTCAGCTTTGGTCAGGCCATAATCGCTGATGACGGTTATGTCAGCGAGATTGTTCTGATTAAAGAAGTCGGTGCCGGTTATTTGCATGTCCGGGCCGGTGACGAACAGGCCTACGAGCGCAAAGGAGCCAAGCGTCATCAGGCTCACGATGGAGGCGAATCGACCCTTGGATTTGGCCATGGTGACGCGGATGTCTTTCCATAGCATGCGCTTATGGAATGACCCGTTGCGTCGGCGGTTGCGCTTGGCCTTGTGCGCGTGGGGCGTTCTGCCGGGCGCGGTATAGGAGTCGTTTGCTGAATTTGCGGCGGAATCGGCTGCGGAGTCGGTCGCGGGCGTAAGGTTGGTCGTTTCGGTGAAATCGTTGAGATCGGTCATACTGCTTACCACTCCAGATCCTTGATATCCATCGGGTGCTCGTTCACTTCGATCGATTTGACGCGCGCGTCATGCATGTGGATCACGCGGTCGGCAATCGGCGCGATGGCGGAATTGTGCGTCACAATGACCACGGTCGCACCCTTCTTACGGCTCTGATCCTGCAGAATCTGCAGCACCTGCTTGCCGGTGTTGTAGTCCAGAGCGCCAGTCGGCTCGTCGCACAGCAGAATCTTCGGGTTCGTGGCCACCGCTCGGGCGATGGCCACGCGCCGCTGTCCGCCGCCCGAAAGCTGCGCGGGGAAGCTGTTGATACGGTCCTGAAGCCCCACGTCGATAAGCGCTTGGGTCGGTTCCTGCGCGTCTTTCATGATTTCGGAGGCGAGCTCCACGTTCTCCTTGGCCGTGAGGTTGGCCACCAGATTGTAGAACTGGAACACGAAGCCGAGGCGTTGCGCTATGTCAAGCGTGAGTATGCGTTCTTCGACGCACTGTCCCGTTCGGGCAACGATATGCAGATGTATGACCGGGTCAAGGATGTGTTGAAGCAGATGCTGCTTGGGCAGACGGCCCGTGTGGGTGCCGAGCTGAGCTACAGCGGCATTCCGCACGACTATGCGCTGGAAATTCTGGTCTCCGCCGTCTCATCGATTATCTGGCTATGGATCCGGCGCGGCTGCAAGGAGGCGCCCGAGCAAATCTGCGCCATCATCGAGAAAAACAAAACCACCGCGCCCGTATACATCATACGGTAAGCGCGGTGGTTCGTGTCGGAATTTGGCCCCCTCCCTGAGAGGGGTCAATCCGCAGGAGAAATCGGAAACCTAAAACTCAGGCAGCCAGCTCGGCCTTGAGTTCCTTGAGGTCGGCCAGGATCTCATCGTGGCACTTCTCGTTGGTGTCGAAGGCAAGGTGGCAGAAGGCGCACTCGTGGCCTTCGCGGTTCTCGTGGCAAGCGTGCAGGCAAGCCTTGCCCCCGTACTCTTCGGTGTGGTTGTGCTCGCAGCCGGTGTCGTCGCAGCAGTCGCCGGTGAAGCAGCAGCCGCAGCGGCCACAGGCGGCCACGCCGTGCTCGTGCTTGGTGGCGTCGAACTTGGCCAGCGTGTCCTTGCAGACGGCGAAGGTGCCCTCTTCGGTAACGATCTCGTAAGCATGCTCATCGATGGTCTTGATAGTCATTGTTGTTCCTTTCAGCGTTTGTTCGTCTGTGACTGTAGGGCGGCAGACGGCAGCGGCGAAAGTTGGTGAAAGTGATTATCAGGCCCATTGCTGCTATTAAGAGCAATGAGACCTCATGCAGTTTTGTGTCGGTAACGGGCCGATTGTTGGCCGAGTGTCGACGCCTGGTATAGGTGGTGGCGGTACCAATCCAAATATTGGTGGAACGACGACGATGAGCGTGTCTGGCGTCGGTGCTGCGCCAGGCGTTGGCAATCTAACGATGCGAGTGGAGCTTATATCGTCGCTATTGCGCCAAGGATTGGAAGGGCACCGATGCTGAAGGCCAGTAGCGTCGGGACTGCGCCATTATTTGTTCGAGCGCCGACGGCCAGTATCGTCTGGCGTCGTCAGTGGTCCATCCTTTGGTGAGGTGCCGACGCTGAGAGGCGGTTCGATGGCATGCTTCGCCGCACACTTGGGGCACAGGTCGAAAATCTCCAGTTCGTGGGCGATGGTCTGGTACTTCAACTGCTTGGCGGCTTTGTCGATCCACTGCTCAAGTCCGGGAATCTCGATTTCGATGGTCCGCCCGCATTCGTGGCATACGATGTGATGGTGGTGATGCTGGTCCGAGCACTCGCGGTAGAGGGCCTCGCCGTTGACGTGGATTACGTCGAGCTCGCCTTGGGAGGCCATCATCTACACATTGCGGTAGGCGGTGGCCGTGCCGATGCGCGTGCCGCGCTCGCGCAGGATGTCGGTGATTTCCTGGGCCGTGGCGAATCGGGATAGTTCCGCCAGGACCTGGGTGATGAGGAGTCGGGGTCGCGTCACGCGCCGAGTGGTCGCGGTTTGCTCGATGCTCATGACGTTATGCCCCTTTCCGTTAACAAATGATATTCATTATCGTTATTAAAGCAAATCAGATGCCCGGCATGTTGTCACATGATTTGAATCAACTGGCAGAAATCCCGCGTTTTGAGCCCTATAAAGGCATAGTCCCCGCGTACCTTTCGTTGTAACGCGGGATTTCTGCCGATATGGGGCGAGTCATGGCGCAGCGCAGTGCTTTCCATTTCGGGAGACGCGTCATTTACTGCCAGTAGAAGTAGCCGGTCGGGGCGACTGCGGCTTTGCTGGCCGACCGGACCTGCAGTATCAGGCCTTGGCGCTCGTGGCCGGCGGAGCCGTAGGCGCCCTGCTTGATGACGGCGTCGACGGTGACCCAGTCGTGATTGTGCGGGGTGCCGGCCTTGCCGGAGCTGGCTATGAACCCGAATGGGGTCATGTCGAGAATGCAGCAGGACATGAACTGGCGGGACAGCTCGAACTCGTCCGCGTCGAACGTACGCGACTTGCTCACAAACCCGGTGACCTGCACATGGTAACCGACGTAACGCTGCGGATTATGGTCGATCTGCTCGAACCATGAGCCGAATTCGTCGTCGCTGATGGTCAGGGTCTTGTTCGCCGTGTCGAGTCCGTGCAGCTGCGAGGAGCCATCAGGCTTGTGCGAGCTGCGGGGAATGACGATAGCGCGGCCACCGGCGTACTCGTCGAAGCCGCCGCTGCCGCTGCTGGGCTGGAACGGCACGGCGATCAGCAGCGCCGGAATAATCAAGGCGATCAGGAACCGTAAAACCGAACGCTCCGTGGCATGGAACAGTCCGAGCCATGCTGCGGTCGCCAGCACGAACAGCAGTACCGCACCGATGATGAGATACGGCAGCGAACGCGGCGTGGTCAGCGTGGTGTATGATCCGCCCACCGCTGCATAGGCGATGGCCGCGCCCAGCGCCGCGAAGCACAGCGCCTCCACGCGGTCGGGGAGTGTGACTTTGCGTTTCATGGCTACGCTCCCATCACCAGATGGGCGGCAATCGCGGCGAGGAAGCAGGCCGCCGCCACGGTCGCGATGAACCGGATGATGAACCGTGGCCGGCATTCCGTGGCCAGCATCAGCGTGTTCTTGAGGTCGAGCATCGGGCCGAAGACCAGGAAGGCAAGCATGGCGGAGACCGGCAGCGCGCCAATCATGCTGGCGGCGATCACCGCATCGGATGTAGAGCACAGCGAACACAGGAACGCCAGTCCCATCGCCGCCAGAATCAGTACGATGGCACCAGCGTCATCGAGCGTGCTTGAACCGTTGGTCAACGACGACAATGCGGTGCGCATGATGGAGGCAATGATCGTGCCGAACAGCAGAATCGGCATCATCCGCATAAAGTCGTCATGTGTATGCCGAATGAAATGCGTGAACCGCTCCAATCCACGCCCCGTGCCCCGCCGGCGGGGCTGTCGACAAAGCCCGACTGGGGGGTGGCTCTCAGGCGAATCACCCGTCGCCCCTGCACAATCCTCGCAACCCAACGACCGCCCAATCGTCAACGGCCTCTCACGCACCGCAGGGGAGCGGGGCGGCCACACCGCGAACGACACCCCCGCGACTATCGCCACTACCATGCCCAACCCCGCGCGGGCCGCCACCATTCCTGGTTTGTCGGTGAATGCGAACCATGTGGACCATATCGCCATCGGATTCATCACCGGCACTGCGCACAGAAACGTCACCGCACACGGCAGCGGCAGGCGTTTGCGCATCAGATTCGCGAACGTAGGCACCACCATGCAATCGCACACCGGTAGGCACAGGCCGGCCACCAATGCCGCGGCCAGTCCGCCGGCCAACGATTTCGGTATGTGGCGGGCCAGAAAATCGGCGCTGACGAACGTGCTGACCGCGGCCGACATCATCGCGCCCAGCAGCATGAACGGAATCGCCTGCAGGATAAGCCCCGCGGCACCGGTGCCGATACGCACCAGCGGAACCGGAAACCCACGCGACTCGAGCATCGCGGAAGCCGCAATCAGGAACGCCACCAGCGGCGTGCCGATAATCAGAAACAAATAGTTCGCCGAATGGTCCTGTTGCGCGGTGTTCACCTGTTCCGTGCGCTGCGTGCGAGGTTCTTTCATGCGAATATCACCTGCCATATCGCCGTCATATTAGCACCGTACGCATGATAGTGGTCGAGATAATATGCGAGTTCCCCGCATGCCGATGGTACACATCGATATGCGGGGAACTTTGCACATGGTTGCCTGGGCCGATGGCGAATCAGTGGGCCAGCATCTCGGTGGCCACTTCCTCCTTGCTCATGGATGCCGGGTAATACGTGGGCCAGTTGTCCATTTCCTTGAGGGTTTCTTCCTGTCGTTGAAGTGACGTTGCACGGTGGCGGCGGTGGCAGAACTGGCCCCGGCCTTGTCCGCGTAGACGGCGTTGATGGCTTCGGCGACCTTCAGCACGGCTTCCGGGCTGAACCACAGGTGCGGGTTCGTAGCACCATGGTGGTGATGGCGGCCTTCTTCGCCCTCGGCGTGGTCGTGGGAATGCTCGTGCTCGTCGGTGGCGGTGACGCCCATGAGGCCGCCCACGTTCACGATGGTCTGGCGTTTCTTGTCAAGCTGCGCCTTTCCGCCCAACCGTCATAGCCGGCGCCGTTGAGCCACGATGTCTGCCTTGGCGAGCTTGGCCAGATCGGATGCGGTGGACTCCATAAAACGGCGGTTCGCCCCGGCAGGTGGCGGCGTACGGAAGGAAAGTGGACTTGGTGAGGAAGTACTTGTCGGCGGATCGGTCATAGAAGACCGCGGGGCCGTATTCGGGGTGGATGCCCTCTTGCATGGTTATGGACCTTTGGTTGTGTGGTGTTGTGTGGTGATATGGATGAGAATGGCGTTGGACGCGCGGGTGGAATCCGGTGAATTGAGATGGCCTGAGACGGCTTGACGGCCGGTTGTGCCGGCCCGATCACCAGCTGGATTTCACCACGCCGGGCAGTTTGCCCTTGTGTGCCTTCTCACGCAGATTGATACGTGACAGGCCGAACTTGCGGTTGTAGGCGCGCGGACGGCCGTCGATGGAATCGCGGTTGCGCAGACGGGTGGGGCTGGCGTCGCGGGGGAGGGCCTGCAGCTTGCGCATCGCCTCGGCGTGTTCTTCGTCTGCCGAAAACGGCGGGATCCCGCGTTGCCGTCGTCGGGGCGCGGGATTTCCGCCGGCAGCGCGGGTGTGCGCGTGCAACACGCCGATATAAATGCAAATGATAATAATTCTCAATACATGTTATTCTGTCGTGTGGGTGGCCGAGCGATGATGCAGCAACAGCAACATCGCCCAGCCAAACAGCTGAATTAGAGAGGAAAATCCAATCATGTCCATCATGTCCAACGCCAAGCGCGCGCTCGCCATCGCGGCCGCCTCGGCGACCCTGTTCTCGATGGCCGCCTGCGGTTCCAGCAATGCCGCCGGCGGCAAGTCCGATTCCAGCAGCGCCGCGTCTTCCGGCAAGATCGAAGTCGTCGCCTCCATCAACCAGTGGGGTTCCGTGGCCAAGGACCTCGGCGGTAGCAACGTCGAAGTCACCAACATCATGACCAAGACCAACGTCGAAGCACATGATTACGAACCCACCAGCCAGGATGTCGCCAAGTTTGGCACCGCCAAGGTTGCCGTGGTCAACGGAGCCGACTACGACCCGTGGGCCACCAAGGCCGCGCAGTCCACCAAGGCCACGCTGGTCACCGCCGCCGAAACCGCCGGCATCAAGGAAGGCGACAACCCGCACGTCTGGTTCTCCGCCAAGGTGCGCTCCAACACCGCGGACGCCATCACCGCCGCCTACCAGAAGGCCGATCCGAGCCACAAGGACGACTACGCCAAGTTCAACAAGGACTGGCATGCCAAGGAAGACCAGCTCGAATCCAAGATCAAGGACACTTCCTCCAAGACCGAGAACCTGCCCTACGCCGCCACTGAATCCGTGGCTTGGTACTTGGCCGACGACCTCAAGATGACCGACGCCACTCCGAAGGGCTACGCCCAGGCTTCCGCCAACGAGAGCGAGCCGACCCCGGCCGACATCAAGGACTTCCAGGACACCCTGAAGGGCGGCTCCATCAAGATGCTCGTCTTCAACAGCCAGGAAGCCAACTCCACCACCGACCAGATCACCGGCGCCGCCAAGGATGCCAACGTGCCGATCGTGGAGCTCACCGAGCAGATGCCAAAGCAGTACACCAACCTGCTTGACTGGATGAGCGCACTGGTCGACCAGTTCGCCGCCGCTGTGAAGTAGCCCGAACCGCATATGTTGCCGCATATGCATGCAGGCCAACCCGATAATGGGGCGTCTGAAAGGATTGCGTGGGGGCACGCCTTAAGGCAATTCGAATGGCCTGATATTACGCGGCAATAGATGCGATATCAGGGAAGGCTCCTTATCAATCAGGGTGCTTTGGGGGTACCCCGAGGCACCCTTTGCGTTAGGGTAAATAGTTAGGAAACAGTAAGAAAAACAGTGGAATTATGGATTTTCCAAGGTTCGGCGGCAACAATATGCCCTTGAAAAGTCACATACGGAAACAGGCGAATGAGCGAGAACACTAGTAGTATCACCACAGTGAAACCCCATTTCAAGCTTTGGGTCAAAAAGGCCGAAGCCAATGAAGTCACGCCCCAGCACCCCCACAAGCCCTTCCCCGGCTGGGTGTACGGCGTGCTCTTCGTTATCTTCGACATTATTGTTGTGACGGCGCTCGAAGTGGGCGTTTCGTCCAGCTCCACCCGTGTGCAACTGTCCAGTCCGACCGTCGGATTCGGCTTCGTGAGCAAGATGTGGACCGACGGCAATTTCGTATTCGTACTCAACGTGATACTTGTCGCGTTGCTGTACCTCATGTTGCTGATGCTGTTCAACAGATTCTGGACGGCAAGCATCGTGATTCTTGCGGTCGGAATCATCGTGGCCGCCATCGAACATTTCAAGGTCGAGATCCGTTACGAGGCCATTCTGCCCGCCGACCTCGGCTTCCTTGGCTCGAACACCGGCAATATGCTCACCTTCATTCCGGCCGGCGCGCACGTGACCATCCTCGTGGCACTTGGCGCGTTCGCCGCGCTGCTCGCCCTGATTCTGGTGCTGCGCCACTTCGACGGGCGCAAAGGTCGCATGATCCGTACGGACAACCTGAGCCTGAACCTCACCTCCCGTCTGATTCTGCTGCTGCTGCCGATTCTGGTGTTCGCGTTGTACTGCATTCATGTGAGCACCACCGATTCGCTGGCCAACAAGTTCTCCCGCGCCTTGGGGGACACGCCATCCATGTGGGATTCCGTGTATGACGCGCAGCGCAACGGTCCGCTCGTGGCCTTTACCCGTCAGCTCAACCCGAAGATCATGGACAAGCCGAGCAACTACTCCGAGGAGACCATGAAGAAGGTCGCCGCTCGCTACCAGAAGGAAGCGGAGACAATCAACGCCTCCCGCACCAACAACCTCACTGATTCGACAGTGGTGTACGTGCTGTCCGAATCCTTCTCCGACCCGTCGCGTGTGCCAGGGCTGAAAGTCAACAAGGATTCAATGCCCAACATCCGCAAAATCAAGGCAAGCACCACTTCCGGTCTGATGCTCTCCTCCGGCTACGGCGGTGGTACGGCCAACCTGGAATACATGGGATTGTCCGGCCTGAGCATGGCCAACTTCGATTCCTCGCTATCCAGCCCATACCAGCAGCTGGTGCCCAGCCAGCATTGGACCCCCACCATCAATCAGCTGTGGGGTGCGCCCGCCAACTCGCTTGGTTACCATCCGTATGAGTCCAGCATGTACTCGCGAGCCACGAACTACAAGAAGTTCGGCTTCTCGCACTTCTACACATTGACCGGACCGGACGTGATCAAGTATCAGGACAAGATCGACGAGTCGCCGTACGTTTCTGATAAGTCATCTTATGATTCCGCTTTGGAGGGCATCAAGGACGGTTCTGCGAGCAAGTTCATCCAGATCATCACCATGCAGAACCACATGCCCTACCACGAGTGGTATGAGAACAACGACTACACCGCCGAATCCACCACTGGTACGCCGCTGGGCGACGACGAGCAGCAGTCAATCGAGACCTACCAGAAGGGCGTAGAGATTACCGATCAGGCCACGCAGGAGTTCCTGGACGAGCTGGATGCACTCGATAAGCCCGTCACCGTGGTGTTCTACGGTGACCACTTGCCCGGCATCTATTCTTCCGCCAGCGAGGATGCAAACAACTCCCTGGCGCTGCATTTGACCGACTACTTCATCTGGTCGAACAAGGCCTCAAGCACCCAAGGTAACAAGGCCAGCGATGCGGCCTACTCGTCGCCGAACTTCTTCGTGGCGCAGGCTGCCGAACATATGGACGCCGAGGTGAGTCCGTATCTGGCATTCCTGACCGAAATGCATGCCAAGATTGCCGCCATGGAACCGCCCGTGGTCAACAAGATTCAGGGCTGGGCTCGTATTCCCGAAGGCCAGAACATCTATCTCGACCAAAACGGCAACCCGATGTCCGAGGATGATTTTGACGCCGAAACCAAGCAGCTGCTTGCCGACTACAAACTCATCCAATACGACATCACCGCCGGCAAAAACTATCTGAAAGATACTGATTTTATGACGCTGCCGTAAAGCAGGCGGCCTAGTAGGCTGTCTGTAGGCAGCGTGCGAGCCGACAGGCGAGCCAGCAAGGCGCGGGTGCAGCCCGTCTGAAATTGCAGTAGCACTGCCGTAAAGTAAGGGGGCTTCCATGACGAACGAGACTTTCGAACAACTTAAAGTTGCCTACGAATCCGGGCTCACGCGGCCGCTGGCATGGCGACGTGCACAGTTGAACGCATTGCGCCGTCTGGTTATGGAGAACCGTGATGCTTTCATCTCCTCGGCCATGGCCGACTTGGGCAAGCCCGCGGCTGAAACAGTGCTTATGGAACTGAACCTGGTGGCTGGCGAGGCGCAGTTTGTACGCAATCGTCTGGGCCTGTGGACTGCCCGGCATCCTAAGGCGATGCATTGGATGCTGCAGCCTGCCGCCGGATGGACGATCGCCGAGCCCAAAGGCGCGGTGCTTATCATCTCACCGTGGAATTATCCGGTATTGCTGGCTTTGGAGCCGATGGCCGACGCGCTCGCCGCAGGCAATGCCGTCTGTCTGAAGCCGTCCGAGCTCTCACCGAATACATCCAAACTGCTTGCTGAACTCGTGCCGCAATACCTCGATGCCGAGGCGGTGCGTGTGGTTGAAGGCGGACCTAAGGAAACCGGTGATCTGCTGAAGAATCCGTTCAACCATATCTTCTATACCGGTGGCGGGCGCGTCGGCAAAATCGTGATGAGGGCGGCGGTCGAGAACCTGACGCCGGTCACTTTGGAACTTGGCGGCAAGTCGCCATGTTTTGTGGATCATACTGCGGACATCAACGTGGCTGCACGCCGCATTGTGTGGGGCAAATTCACCAATGCCGGGCAGACCTGCGTGGCGCCTGACTATGTGCTTGCCACGCCGGATGTGGCTGAAGCGTTGGCCAAACGTATTGCCGTGGCAGTCACCGAGTTCTATGGCAAGAACCCACAGGATTCGCCGAACTTTGGCCGTATCATCAACGAACGGCACTTTGACAGACTCTGCAAGCTGCTGCCGGTCGGTACCGTGCCCTCTGATGAGCCGAGCTCTCCGCTGATTCAGGTGGCGTCTGCGGTTGGTGCTGCGGTGGACATGGTCGGGAAACGCATTAATGCCGCTGCGTCTGGAAATACGGCAGCTGAGGCCCGTCCTGATACCGCTGAGACCGGTATTGTTGCGGTGCCTGGCGTGGTGGATCCGGCCGGCCGTGTGATGTGCGGTGGTAAGGTCGACCGGGCTGCTCGCTACGTTGCTCCTACCGTGCTGTACGGCACGCAGCCGGATGCGCCGGTGATGGGGGAGGAGATTTTCGGCCCGATTCTACCGATCGTGGTGGTCGAAGATGCCGAGGCTGCAATTCGTTTCATCAATCGGCGATCTCGCCCGTTGGCAGCATATGTGTTTTCGCGCGACCATGAAGTGCGGCTTGCCTTCGAGCGTCAGACCAGTTCCGGTGCTCTTGGATACTCATTGCCGCTGGGCCATCTGCTTTCTAGCCGACTGCCGTTCGGTGGTGTGGGCGGTTCCGGTATCGGTGCGTATCACGGCAAAGCGGGCTTCCGCACGTTCAGTCACATCAAAACCGTGGTCAGCAAGCCGCAGTTCCCCGACACCCTACGGTTGGTATATCCGCCATTCAACGAAGCCAAAGCCAAGCTGATAGATCTCATCTCAAAGCTGAGTTGAATGATGATGTTTTCGGTGAAATTCTCTGCTATTCACCGGTGGTTACTCTGATACGGCGAATGTTTGCTGTCCCGGTAGTTGGGTTAATCGATTAACTTCCGTGCTGGGACAAATATCGCTGTCCCGGTAGCGGATTTTGGCCAATTATTGTGTACCGGAACAAAATCATCGGCAGACATACTGTTGGTATCCATAGGGAATGGCGAAACGACGCTGTTGAGCATGGAGAGGAATCCCGAATACTTCCATACTGAAGGTGAGCAACTGTCCCGGTTCGTAAAAAAGAGTCAAAATCGACTACTGGAACAGAAAAAATTGGCCCGGTAGTCACGTCAATCGTTTGATTTGACTACCGGGCCAAAATACGCGGCTAACGCTCCACCATCACGCGTTCAGGTTTCCTGAAGTAGCAGAAGTGGTGCAGCTGTAAGGCGCGTCGAGGAAGGTGCCGAACCGTATAGAGGACAGTGGGCTGTCCTCAGGTGAGGGGAGCGGCTGTAGCGCAACGGTTGCGTGTAGCGCAACAGGTGCGTCGACGAGACAGCAACGCGGCAGATGCGCCGCTTCTGCTACTTCAGGGCTTTGAAGCCGATGTCGTGGCGATAGAACATTCCCCGCAGTTCGAATTTATCGATGATTGCGTAGACCTTGTCCTGCGCGGATTTGATATCCGGAGCGGAGGTCTCAACGAGCAGCACGCGGCCAGAGTTGGCCACAAGGTTACCGTGCTCGTCAGAGGCGACACCGGCGTAGTAGACGTGAGAATCCTCGTCAACGTCGATTTCGGGCACGTGAGCACCCTTGATAACGTTCTCCGGGTAGCCGTTGGAGGCAATCACCACACCAAGGGTGGCGTTGGACTCGTTCCACGTGAACTCAGGGGTTTCGCCGTCGAGAATGGCGGAGATGCCAGCGCCAAGGTCGGAAGTGAGCTTGGGGAGCACGACTTCGGTTTCCGGATCGCCAAAACGAGCGTTGAATTCAATGACCTTCGGGCCGTCGGCAGTGGCAATCAGGCCGGCGTACAGAATGCCGGTGAACGGCGTGCCTTCTTCAGCCATGCCCTCAACGGTGGGGCGCACGATAGTTTCGATGGCTTCGTCAACCACGGACTGCGGAATCTGCGGAACCGGGCTGTAGGCACCCATGCCGCCGGTGTTCGGGCCTTCGTCGCCGTCATGGGCGCGCTTGTGATCCTGGGAGATTGGCATCGGCCAGAAATCGGTGCCGTTGACGAAGCTCATCAGGGAGAATTCCTGACCGTCCAGGAAGTCCTCGATAACGACCTTGGCGCCGGCAGAGCCAAAGCGGTGGTCGATAAAGATGTCTTCGAGAGCACGCTGAGCGGTGAGCTCGTCCATGGCCACGGTCACGCCCTTGCCGGCGGCCAGGCCATCGGCCTTGATAACGATCGGAGCACCATGCTCGTGTACGTAGTCCTGAGCCAGCTCAAGATCGCTGAAGGTCTTGTACTGGGCGGTCGGAATGTTGTGACGGTTCATGAGCTGCTTGGCGAAATCCTTGGAGCCTTCAATCTGGGCGGCGACCTTGGATGGGCCGAACGCCTTGATGCCAGCGGCGGCGAAATCGTCCACAATGCCTTCGATCAGCGGGACTTCCGGACCGACGAACACCCAGTCGTAGTCGTTGTCCTTCACGAAGTCGATGAGTGCGGCATGGTTCGACTGGCTGAGCTGCGTGGTGTGGATGCCGTCCTTGAGCATGCCCGGGTTGCCGGGGGCCACGGTGACTTCGTCAACGCTCGGTGCCTTGAGCAGCGTGTAGGCGATGGTGTGCTCACGCGCTCCGGAGCCGATGACCAATACTTTCTGACCCATGTTGTTCCTTTCCTGCGGAAAGCGAGTTACTTCAGTACGATTTGCGTGCCGGTGGTGTCGGCGGTGATGGAGCCGAGCACGTAAGCGGGCTCGTTGTTGTCGGTGAGCAGCTTCAGCGCCTCGTCCTTGCGGGCGGGGTCGATGGCGAGTACCATGCCGATGCCCATGTTGAAGATGTTGTACATCTCCTTGTGATCGATGTCGCCGGCCTTCTCCAGCACATCGAAAATCGGGAGCACAGGCCAGGTGCCGAGCTCGATCTCAGCGGCCAGGCCGTCCGGAATCATGCGCGGGATGTTCTCGATGAAGCCGCCACCGGTGATGTGGGCCACGCCCTTGACCACGCCTGCCTTGAACAGCGGGGAGAGAGCCTTGACGTAGATCTTGGTGGGGGTGAGCAGCACGTCGCCGAGCTTTTCGCCGCCCAGCTCGTCAAGTTCGGTGTCCACGGTGTAGCCAGCCTGCTCGAACAGGGCCTTGCGCACCAGAGAGAAGCCGTTGGAGTGTACGCCGGTGGAGGGCAAGCCGATGAGCACATCGCCCTCGGCAATGGTGGAGCCGTCCACGATGGCGGACTTTTCGGCGACGCCGACCGAGAAACCAGCGAGATCGTATTCGTCCTCGTCGTACATGCCCGGCATTTCAGCGGTTTCACCGCCGACCAGTGCAGAACCGGCCTGCACGCAGCCGTCGGCCACGCCGGCTACGACCTGCTCGAGCAGAGCCGGATCGTTCTTGCCGCAGGCGATGTAGTCAAGGAAGAACAGCGGTTCGGCCCCCTGAGCCGCGATGTCGTTGACGCACATGGCCACGCAATCGATGCCGATGGTGTTGTGCTTATTTGCCATCTTGGCGACCATGAGCTTGGTGCCCACGCCGTCGGTGCCGGAGATGAGAACCGGCTCTTTGTATCCAAGGGAAGCCAGGTCAAAAAGGCCGCCGAAGCCGCCGATACCGCCGACCACACCGGGGCGGTTCGTGCGAGCCACGTGCGACTTGATGCGCTTGACGACTTCGTACCCGGCTTCGACGCTCACGCCGGCGTTCTCATATGCTTGTGGCATTTGGTTGGGCCTTTCTACTTATTCTGGCTCCCCTCTGGAGGGGAGCTGTCGGCGAAGCCGACTGAGGGGAGGCAAGCGCCTCCGGTCAAGGAGTTGTTGGATGGGTTGATGATAAGTTACTGGGCATCCGGCTGCACGGTGTTGTACTCGTTGCCGACGTACTTGCTCTTGTACAGCGCGAACTCAGGCAGTCGCACGCGATCCTCGGGGGTGAGGGACTTCAGGAAGTCGGCCTCATAGTCGTCCAGAGCGGTGGGGTAGTCGCCATTGAAGTAGGCGACGCACAGGCCGCCGTACGGGGCATCGGCGTTCAGTCCGATGGATTCGACCAGGCCGTCCAGAGATAGGTAGGCCAGCGAATCGGCGCCGATGTAGTCGCGAATCTCTTCCACGCTCATCTTGGCTGCGATGAGTTCCTTGGTGGTGGAGATGTCGATGCCGTAGAAGCACGGGTACTTGAGCGGCGGCGAGCTGATGCGCATGTGCACTTCGGCGGCGCCGGCCTCCTTCAGAAGCTGGACGATGCGGCGGGAAGTGGTGCCACGCACGATGGAGTCATCGATGACGATGACGCGCTTGCCCTTGACCACGCCACGTACGGCGGACAGTTTCATGCGCACGCCCTGCTCGCGCAGTTCCTGCGTGGGCTGAATGAAGGTGCGGGCCACGTACTGGTTCTTGATCAGACCCATCTCGTTGGGCAGCCCAGCCGCTTCCGCGTAGCCGGAGGCCGCGGACAGGGAGGAGTTCGGCACGCCGATGACCATGTCGGCGTCGACCGGCGATTCCTGTGCCAGGCGTGCGCCCATGCGCTTGCGGGCGGAGTGCACGTTGATGCCGTAGATGTTGGAATCCGGGCGGGCGAAGTAGATGTACTCCATCGAGCAGATGGCCAGCTGTGTGTTGTTGGTGTACTGCACGATCTTGTAGCCGTGGTCATCTACCACCACGATTTCACCGGGGCGGATGTTGCGCACCAGCTCGGCGCCGACCACATCGAGGGCACAGGTTTCGGAAGCGAGCACGTAAGCGCCGTTCTTCATCTTGCCGAGGGAAAGCGGGCGGAAGCCGTTCGGGTCGAGCGCGCCGATCATGGCGTTCTCGGTCATGAGCAGATAGGCGAAGCCGCCGTGCACGGTGTTGAGCGCTTCCTTGAGCTTGTCCATAAAGGTGCGTTGCAGGGAGCGGCGGATGAGGTGCATGAGCACCTCGGTGTCGGAGTTCGAGTGGAAGATCGCGCCTTCGTCTTCCAGCTTGCGGCGCAGTGACGGGCAGTTCGTCAGGTTGCCGTTGTGGCACAGAGCCACGTCGCCATCATGGAAGCGGAAGATGAACGGCTGGATGTTGTCCGTGGTGCCGGAGCCGGCCGTGGCGTAACGCACGTGGCCGATGGCTCGGTCGCCTTTGAGCCGTTTGATTTCGCGCTCATCGCTGAACACCTGGGTGAGCAGTCCGAGTCCGCGGTGGCCGGTCAGATGGCCGTGATCGTTGGAGACGATGCCGGCACCTTCCTGACCGCGATGCTGCAGCGCGTGCAGGCCGAAATAGGTAAGTCGGGCGGCGTCGGGGTGGCCCCACACGCCGAAGATGCCACATTCCTCGTGAATGCCTTCGAGTTCAGCCGACAAGCCAAAGCTCCTTTTTCAAACAGGGGATTAACTATCTGTCAACCCTACCAATCGGCGGCTACATCGCGTGTTGTCTCACAGCGAATCATTCTCAATAAGAAAAGTGTGCGGGTGAAAGGCGGCAAAATGAACATTGGTCACCGAGAAGCCCTGATATTCCGTCAATTGTGGAAATGTTCGATTGTGCCGAAATGTTTGGATTGCTCGCACTTTTCTTATTGAGAATGATTCGCTGCGCACTGTCGAACAAATGTTCGATTGCTTTGCTATGCTGGTCAAGCTGCTGGCAGTGGATAAGGAGGTGATGGCGATGGCCCAAGACATGCAACGCGAGCATGTCTATATCGCCATAGACCTCAAGTCCTTCTATGCCTCGGTGGAGTGTGCGGCGCGCGGGCTCGACCCGTTGACCACGCATCTGGTGGTGGCCGACGAGACCCGCACCGACAAAACCATCTGCCTGGCAGTCTCACCGTCGCTCAAGGCCTATGGCATTCCTGGTCGTGCACGGCTGTTCGAGGTAAAACAACGCTTGAGTGGAGTCAACATCGAGCGTGCAGCCCATGCTCCCTCAGGCCGATTAATCGGGGAATCCTGCGATGCACGCGATCTGGAACGCTCGCCAAGGCTCAAGGCCTCGATGGTCATCGCGAAGCCGCGCATGGCGCACTACCTGGAAGTCAGCGGGCAAATTTACGGCATCTACCTCAAATACGCCGCGCCCGAGCATATTCATGTCTACTCGATTGATGAGGTGTTCATTGACGCCACGCCATATCTGCGCTCGCTGGGCATGGGGCCACATGCGATGGCGCGAACCATCGTGCGCGAAATCCTTGCCGAAACCGGTATCACCGCCACTGCCGGCATCGGCACCAATATGTATCTGGCTAAAGTCGCCATGGATATTGTCGCCAAACATATGCCCGCCGATGAGGATGGCGTGCGTGTAGCCGAGCTGAATGAGATGTCATATCGGCGTCTGCTTTGGGATCATCGTCCGCTTACCGATTTCTGGCGGGTTGGGCGTGGCTATGCCAAGAAGCTCGAGCATGCCGGCCTGATGACCATGGGCGATATCGCCCGATGCTCGGTGGGTCGTGCTTCGGATTACTACAACGAAGACCTGCTGTATCGCATGTTCGGCGTGAATGCCGAACTGCTCATCGACCATGCGTGGGGCTGGGAGCCGTGCGAGATCGCGGACATCCAATCCTATGAGCCGGATGCGCACAGCATCAGCAGTGGGCAGGTGCTCACCGGTCCCGCCGACTATGCCACGGCCCGACTGATTACCAAGGAGATGGCCGATGCGCTCGCCCTCGATTTGGTTGATAAAGGCGTGCTGACGAATCGACTCACGCTTGCCGTTGGCTATGACATCGGCAGTTTGGACGCGTCGAAGCTCGATTCATGCGCTGATTATGCGATGAAACGTGCCGCTGAGCGTGCGGCGAAAAGTTATCAGGGGCCGGTGACCGTCGACCGGTTTGGGCGTAAAGTGCCCAAGAGCGCGGTCGGGTCGATTGGTTTGGGTGATTTTACGTCATCTTCGGCGCGTATCCGTGAGGCCATGACGATGCTGTACGAGCGCATTGTGGATTCACGCCTGCTCGTGAGACGCCTGACCGTCATCGCCGATGATGTGGCCACGCCGGAGGAGCTTGCCGCCGGCAAACGCTATGAGCAGCTCGACCTGTTCGGTGATGACGAGGCTCAATCGTATGGGTCCGAGCCCGCTGATGACAGAGATGGTGAGCATGATATCCAGCGTGCGCTGCTGGATGTGAAACGTAAATTCGGCCGCAACGCCGTCATCAAAGCCATGGATATGGAAGACGGTGCCACCGGTCAGGCTCGCAACCGTCAGATTGGAGGTCATCGCGCATGACCTTGCAAGAAAGTCACGCATACGACGACATCATCAACCTGCCCCATCACCAGTCGCGCAAGCATCCACACATGTCTCGCCACCAGCGGGCTGCCCAATTCATGCCGTTCGCGGCTCTGACCGGTTACGGCCAAGTCATCGAGCAGGCAGCAAAAAACGCCGAAACCGCCATCGCTCAGGCCGAGGCCCAAGGCGATACCGATTTCGGCGCTTAACAATCGCTTCCGTTGGAGGAAGTCTCAGATTCGTCAGCCCACGTGACGCTCAAAGCGGTGGAAGCCAGTGATCTTGTCGATCTCGGCCATCGCATCGGCTGGAATCTTGAAGCCGGCGGCCTTCATGTTGTTCTCCAGCTGGCTGGGCTTGGAAGCGACTTCGGTGAACGGAAGGGGGAAGAGCGTCACTGTTGCGGATTTGACTGGTGTTGGTGTGAAGGCTGGTATTCCGCGGACGCGCTGTATTGCTATTGCCAATGAGATGCAAGATAGGATTCGTGATGCTGGGTTTGCCGTCCGAGATTGATGGTTTCGCCATACTTTTAGGTATCTACTTTTAGTTTTTCCAATACGCATTCTCTAGTACGTTTGCCTTTTGAAAAGCTTCGCGATAGGCGGTGATAAGGTCCGGCAAACGCATTGAGGCGTTGGCCGGGCTGGTGGAGGGCAGTTGGGTCATACCGATGGCGATGCCGGCTTCGGTCAGGCGCGGCTCGATAAGTTTGCGGTAAAGTTGCGCTGATTTCGCGCCGGTTGCGAAGATGTGGGCGATAGGTCCTCAGATCGGAAGAGCGTCGTGTAGATTGGAGCGCCGCGCAAGATTGGTGTCAAGTCGTTGGGCACGGCATTGCGGATGCTGGCATCGCTGGCTCCGGTGATATCGCAAGAAGCAATGACATCCCATAACGCAATGTGGTGGCGCAGAGCAAACGCACGACGGGACTCAGGTAAATCGCCGACAGCGTCAGTAGGATCAGCGGAGTTGGCAAACAGCGCCTGCATCACCGGCCAAAACCGGTTCTGTGGATGCATATAGTAAAACGCCGCCGCTCGGGATTTCGGACTCGGCATCGATCCCAAAATCAAAGCCCGGGACTCACCATCCCACACCGGCCCAAACCCATGCTCCACATGTTCGCTCATAAGCCCCATATTATGCCGTTTGGTCTTGAAAATAGTTCGGGGGCGGACAGTTAATGTCATATTCCCTCAAAGAGAAGAAGGATTTACAATGAAAAAAGGTGGAAGAAATTGCCAGTGAAGGCACAAGCCATTCTTATTGGTGTTTTAGTCGTCGTTTGCGCAATTGCTGCGGTATTTGGATATAGGTCAGTTGACAATATGCTGCATCCTCAGGCGACTCTGACCAATTCGGTTGTGGCCAGGCAGTTGGAAAAGATTCAGGATCTTACTACGGCCAAGGAAACCGATTTTGGTTTTGAAGAGTATAAGGAAGGCAACATTGCTCCACGCCAGATCGTCCTCGAAGCCATCCGGCAACGGAACCAGCGGATTCTTCCACATCCGGAAATCCGCAACCAGCCGCTTCAACTCCTCGACATACCGTCGCTCATCCAACCGAATGGACATCCCCACTCACCCTCCTTTGCACTACCATCCCAGCACACAACCAGCCGTCACGTCATGGGCAGCGCCGTACACACGCCAATGACGAACAACGCCTCGGCGGTGAGCCAGAACGCGGCCGGCCACTCGCCACACGACTCACGACGATTATCCACACAAAAACAGGCAGCCGCCAAATCCAACGGGAACCACAGAAGCCCGACGAACAAGGCGATGAACGGGGCAGCCACCAACGCGAAACCGCTCACATGACGGGTCAACGCGATGCCGATGGCCGCGACCAAGCCAACCACGCCGCCACCATACGATATATAGCGAGGAAGAATGTTCGACCCACGATGCCGATCCTCCCGGTACAGGAACAGGGAACCCGACACCAGCAGTACACCGGCCACCAAGCCGGTCACCCACCAACCACCCGACGCGGGTTGTGCCAAAGGCGCAGGCAGACGATCAGACGACCAATCCACGAAATCCCCCGGCTTCAACAAGCCCGTCGCCACATACCGGTCCCACAACCACCTACGACCAACCTCCTGACCCACAAACGAACCAGCCGCAAGCATCGCCAAGGAGGCGAACATCACGAAAGGCACGGTCAGACGAGGCCACAAACTGCCAATCGCGTAAACGATGAACGGAGACAACGCTATCGACGCAAACACAATGACGAACACCCCGACGTTGGGGACGGCCGCCAACGGCCACCAATCACCCGACCCATTCGCCTTTGCCGCATCCATGAACACTACCTGCACCACCACGGACACCACAAAAACAAACAGGAACCACAAAGACTTCAACACCACGCCACGCATTCCGAACGCACGACGCCCCGGACGCGGACCATGCAGATGAGGAACCGTCAACGCCAACAAGCCATGACTCTCATACTCCAGAGTCGGACCACCATTCGCCGAGGAACGACCCCGGATATCCTTCTCGACAGTCTTCAACATATCCCTGACCACGGGATTATTCTGATCGGAGGCGAGAAGACGCCGACGAAGATCCTCATTCTTCTCATCCTCCGAAAGCTCCTTCCACCGCGCGTAAGCCTCCCGCCCACGCTCAGCAGCATCCGATTTCCTGCTCATCGTCAATCATCCATCCTTTATAGATCACTGATACCAACTCGAATGGCATTAGATGCCTCAGCCGCCCCATCGGACAACTTTCCCGGTGCCTGATATATGGTCTTGAAATTCCATAACTGATCTGGATCCGGAACGAGCGTCTTGAAATAATCCTGTGGCGAATGCTTCCACTGCAGACCACCATCCGCAGTCGGATTCACGAAAGGCTTCACCACTTTCGCCGTATGCCAACGTGTCATACGTCGCGTTGGCATACGACACAACATGCTGACCAAAATTCATGGTGTCCCACACCGTCCGACGGGCGTCGACAGCCGCGATATTCTTCATGTCGTGGATACCCCGAAAATCGGTATACCCGGTTCGGGCATTCATAATTGTGTCGCCGATGGACCACCCATGGCCTTTGCTCCAATCTCCGAATCTCTTGAACTGACCATCCCAGAAATCCCTCATCACCGTGTTGTTTGGGTTAGAATGAGCGGCATTCGCGGCCTGTTTCGCATCCTGCCATCCGGAGACGAAACGATTCCATGCCCTGCCACTGTTCTTCAACGAATGCTGGATACCGACTACGGTGTTATGCATTCCCTCACCTAGAGCATTCCATCCCTGCCTTATCATCCCCTTGGCAAAGACTTTCGCGCCGTCATGATTCAAAGTATCCAACACATGCTCCCGCGTTTGCATTGTCCACTCGCTTCCGTCACTTAGTAGCTTATGGAATCCGCGATTTTCAGAAGCTTCTTACCCCACTTAGTCGGCTGCCACAGTCTTGCGCGTAAAGCTTTTTGTAAATTGCGTTAATCACCACCATGTCTCTCCTCAATAAAAAAAATCATTTGTGATGTTCTATACGTTTGAGGCCCGTGCCGGCGTCGATCTGAGTAAGGCTGAGATTGATGTCAATAAGCATAATCGAACCATCGACATCACGCTGCCAGCACCTACTATCTAGTCAGTTTCGGTGGACCCGGATTCATTGAGATTCTTT
>ERZ786685.84-NODE-84-length-23331-cov-10.110027_pt1 | contig 23331 bp, 23 predicted proteins | sample MGYA00433075_ERZ786685 | MGnify/ENA primary metagenome ERZ786685 (study PRJEB29978, sample SAMEA3491273) | human gut metagenome | biome: ENVO:mammalia-associated habitat; material: ENVO:feces | place: Bangladesh | collected 2010-04-07 ...
TGACAGATTGGCGTGAAGCCTTTGATAAAGTGATGGAGGGCAACGAGATCAAAGTGATGATCGAATCAAATCCAGGAGAATTCACAGACTAACGGAAAAATAAGTAAGGAGGAAAGACATGGAAAGCTGGCTAGGTTTAGAGGATAAGATAATTATTGTAACTGGCGGTTCTGCAGGAATCGGAAGCAGTATTGTGAAACATTTGCTAAAAAACAAGGCACTAGTGGTTAATTTCGATTTAAAGGATACAGATCATCATTTAAAACAAAAGAATTATTGTTTTTATAAAGTTGATGTATCGAAAAAAGATGAAGTAGATCACCAAGTAACACATGTCTTTCAGAAGTTTGGTCGTATTGATGGTCTGGTTAACAATGCAGGAATCGCGTTACCGGGCATGTTGGTCAATCCTGATAAAACTGGAAATTATGAATTGACCGAGGAATTATTTGATCGGACGGTCGCGGTGAATCAAAAAAGTGTATTTCTGATGAGTCAAGCAGTAGCTCGTAAGATGGTCACGCAACATTCCGGAGTGATTATAAACATGTCCACTGAAAGTGCACTAGAAGGATCCATCGGACAAGGGTTTTATGTCGGCACAAAGGGCGCTATTAACAGCATGACTTGTACGTGGGCCAAGGAATTAGGTAAATATGATATCAGAGTATTAGGTGTAGCACCAGGAATTATGGAAGAGACTGATCTGCGTTCTGAAAGGTATGAAGAAACCTTAGCCTATATTCGAGGAATATCGGTGAAAGAATTGAGAGAAGGCTATGTAAAGGCTTCTAGCATTCCACTTGGTAGAGCAGGAAGGTTAACGGAGGTTGCAGAAGTAGTTGCATTTTATCTATCAGAACATGCCAGTTATTTAAGCGGTATTATCACAAATATCGCTGGGGGGAAATCTAAAGGATAAGGTGGATAAAAATGGAGTATATGTTGGATACCATTTGCTTAGATAATATTAAAAAATATATGGATATAATACCGGTTCAAGGAATCACGTCTACGCCCAGTATCATCAAACGAGAGGGAAAAATCGATTTCTTTCCCCATATGAGAAGTACACTTGAACTAATTGGAGACGATCGTACCTTGCACATGCAAGTAGTTGCAAAAGAACTTGAAGGGATGATAGATGATGCAAGAAGGATTTGGGACCAAATAGGAGAAGAGATTTTTGTAAAAATTCCCGCATCAAAAGCTGGACTAAACGCTCTAAGTATTTTGAAAAAAGAAAATCCTAATTGTAGAATTACAACGTCAGCTGTTTATACAAAACTACAGGCTTTTCTAGCATTAGAATCAGGCGCAAATTATGTTGCTATCTACACGAATCGCTCTGTGAATATTGGAATTAATCCGTTTGACATTATCCGCTCAGCCAAGGAGTATGTAAATAGAAACGCATTGAATGGTAAGATCATGGCTTCTAGCATTAAGAATGCAATGCAAATAACAGAAGCAATTGATTCTGGTGCGGATGCAGTAACTTTTTCCCCCGATATAATCGAGGCGTTCTTTGATTTAGCTGCTACTAAACAGGCAATTGATCATTTCACAAGTGATTGGGAAAGTCTGTATCAAACGAAAAATATCTAGATAGATACTATAAAGCTCTTTCATTCTAAAGATGAAGGAGCTTTTAACGTTCATTACTTTGTAAGAAATGAAATTTTTTGACTAAATTAGATGTATAGATAAATATGATACTCGAATTACTAGTTATTTTCATACAATCATTTAAGTTATGCTGTCGTAAAGTGTTTTTCCTATACATTGAACACTACTATTTACGAATAGTGGAGAAAAAGTTTTCTAATTGCAAATAATGACTACATGATAAAAAATTTATTATGGTTTAGAAACCAGTATAAAAATTGATTTTAAGGATTTAGAGATAGCATAAGATAAGTGAGAATGTATAATACAATTATAAATGAAGTAAAGTATCGGACAATCTCTAGAATCATAAAAAAGCCACCCGTTTTCACAGGTGGATGGGTTATTCTGCTATTTCGTATTTGAATACGCCGTTGTTTTCGTAGTTTTCTAATTTCACATCGGATAGGCGACGTTCAAAGAAGGTACATTTATTGCCGTTTTCATCATATTTGTCAGGCAAGACAAGGGTTGGCTCGCTGTCTGGCACTGGCTGCGATAATTGTTCTTTTAAGGCATCGATATGGCGATCATATACATGAGCGTCGTCGATACACCAGTGCATCGTGCCAAGTTCGAAGCCTAGTTGATCCGCGATCAGGCGATGCAACACAGCGTATTGATAGGTATTGAAAGGTTGACCTAATGCCATGTCGGCTGAACGTTGTTTCACGTGCAGATCAAGGACACCGTTATTGACCTTCCAGTTCGTTGCCCATACACAAGGCTCTAGAGTCATGTCGTCTAGATCATCTACATCCCACAGGCTAGTCATGATGCGACGAGAGCCGGGATTGTTTTCCAACTGATGTAGCACATATTCCACTTGATTGAGCTTTTCTTCATGATCGGGCAGCTTACGGCATTTTTTCGCTAATTGGAAGCCGTATGCCTTACCAATGGTGTTGTTTTCGTCAGCCCATTCGTTCCAGACTTTACATTTATGCTCCTGAAGCCAAGTGACGTCGTTGGATAATTCTTGCCAGATCCATTCCAATTCGACTAATGGCGTCTTTTGGAAGACACGTTTTGATTTCAAGATAGGAATCCCATCGGCTGGGGTGATCTTGAAGTTGACCCCTTGAATGAAACGAGTAGGCGCGGGGCTGCCGTCCGCGTATTTTGCGCGAACCAAGGCAGGATCTTGATCCGTGCCGTTTTCAATAATATCCATGACGATGTCGCGATAAATTTTGTCGAAGCCAGTATATTCAGTCACAAGAATTCTCCTCTATTTGCTTTTTTCTGAGTTTAACACATTTGGAGGAAATATTGGATTAAAAATTCTTTAGAGGAATCATCAAGGGTATAAATTAGTATTTTGAGAACCTGAAAAATAATACTTCAAGCATACTTAGTCATGGCTAAGTTAGTTATGACTATGTAAACGATCGAATAAGACAAATTTAGGAGGTTGCTAATACAGACAGGTTTTCTGCTCAATCAAGTGTGATACAATAATTGACAAGTGTTACAAAACTGAAGGAGCGGGTGGAAAATGGAAAAGAAGCTATTTTTCTTTGATATCGATGGGACATTGACGGATCGAAGGACGGGACAGGTGGTTCCTAGTGCGAAGCGGGCATTGGAGTTACTGGAGGAAAACGGTCATTTTGTCTCGATCGCGACTGGGCGTGCCCATTATAAGTGTCGGAATTTATTGACGGAGCTTGGGTTGGAAAATATGGTGTGTTCCGGCGGTATGGGTGTCGTTATTAATAATAAATTGGTGAAAAATACGCCATTGGATAAAGAGGAAGCGTTGGCGGTGATCCGCCAAGCCGAGGAAAAAGGCATCGGTGCCCTTGTTGCGATAGATGATTCGGAGAAGGTCTATGCGAAGAACGATTTATTTAGAGAACAGGTAGGGCCGAGACAGGAGCCGACGGAGTATTTCATTGACCCGGCATTTAACGTGGAGGAAGTGGATATTTTCAAGTTCTATTTGGCATTGCCGAAGGAGCAGGATCATTTGATTCCTGAACCGAAGAATTTTGCCAAGCTGCGCTTTGTTCCAGAGTATACGATGTGCCAACATGACAACAAGAAACAGGGCATCCTTGATGTGCTGGATTACTTTGATCGGCCGCAAGAAGATGTCGTTGTGTTTGGCGATGATGTGAATGATTTGGTGATGTTCGATAAAAGCTGGACCAGTATCGCGATGGGAAATGCGGTAGATGAGCTGAAGGAACGGGCTGACTATGTCACGGATCGCAATGTGGATGACGGAATTTATAACGCCTGTCGGAAGTTCGGCTGGATTTGATTTATTTTGAAATAATCACTCAAGAGAAAAGAGGAAAGCGGGATGAAAAGCGGAGAGTTCTACCAGAAAATTGAAGAACGGTTTATTCAATGGGGGCAGGTGCAGGACGATGTTCACGTTGCCTATGTAGCGGGTTCCCGGGCAAGAAAAGATCATGGTGCAGATGAGTATTCTGATCTGGATATCCAAATGTACGTGGATGATCCGACTCAGTTTTTTAGTATTTATGAAAGGGATCTCTCAAAATCAGTAGTTCATGTGTTGAACAGCGTAGTGATAGAGATGTGTGTGATTTTTTAAAAATCTACCTCTAATTGTATCGAATAATAAGGTTTGGTATCATAATTTTGAATGATTAAAATTTCAAACATCTGTTGACAACGTTTTCCTAATCAGCTATTCTTAAAGTGAAATTTAAATAAAAATGGATTGTTACTCTTTGAGGCATTACCATTCTCTTTAAAAAAGGAGGGTGTAGTGCGCGCTCAAAGAGTTTTTTTTATTGGAAAGGCGGAGAAGTTAGTGAAGATTATTAAGAAGATTAATAATAATGTCGCGGAAGCTGTTGATGGAAATGGAAACCATTTAATTGCTTTTGGTAAAGGAATAGGATTTCCTAAAACGCCTTATGAATTGACGGATTTGAATGAGATTACGATGACTTTTTACAAATTAAGTGAGTATTTCGAAGGATTACTAAAGGAGATTCCTGAGGAAATTTTGAATTTAAGTGCAGAGATCGTCAGTATGGCACAGGAGGAATTAAATGGACAACTGAATCCTACGTTGGTTTTTAGTTTGGCAGACCATATTCAATTTTCGATCCAGCGTTTAACAACATACAAAAATGTTCGAATGACCTACTCTTATGAAATCGCCCAGATGTATCCAAAGGAAAGCTTGTTAGCTGAGAAGGCCATCAAAATGATTCAAAATCAAACCCATATAGTTTTGCCAAAGGGAGAGCTTACTAGTATAACGATGCACTTTGTTAATAGTCAATCAGAATACAAAATTTCGCAAGAAGAAGTGCTGATTGAAGAAATTATCCAACAGACGACGAACTTAATTGAGCAGGATCTGCACATTATAATCGATCGTAATGAATTTAATTACAATCGCTTTTGCATGCACATGTTTTATTACCTGAAGCGGATGCGTAGCGGTGAAGAGTTGATTGGTCCGGGTATGGAGATGCTGGATTCTATCAAGAAACAACATCAGGAAATCTATCAGTTGGCACAAAAAGTCGGAGCACTAATCGCACAAGTTTATGGCATTGAATCAAATGAAGATGAGTTGGTTTACTTAATGATTCATATGAATCGTTTGTATGAAAAAAATGTGAGGAGCAAAAAAAATGACTGAATTTAATCAATTAGCGCAAGCCATTTTAGAAACTATTGGTGGCAAAGAAAATATTTCAAACATGACCCATTGTATGACGAGATTGCGTTTTAACTTAAAAGATCAAAGCAAGGTACAAGAAGAGAAATTGAAGGCTACCACTGGTGTTTTGGGGGTCGTTCAATCTGGCGGACAATATCAAATTATTATTGGTCAAACAGTTAATAGAGTCTACAATGTGTTGTTAGACATGACTGGCAGGACACAGGAGCAAGAAACGTCAGACACTACTGAAGTGATGAAGGAACCATTTACTTTAAAAGGTTTAGGCAATAAAATTTTAGACTATCTGGCAGGGAGTTTAACCCCCTTGATCCCGGTATTGATAGCGGCTTCAATGTTCAAAATGGTCATGGCGGTATTCGGACCTTCTATGCTTAACTGGATTTACGAAGGAAGTTCGTTGGCGACGTTGTTGACATTTGTTGGGGATGCTGGTTTCTATTTCTTCCCGGTTTTCTTAGGATATACGGCTGGTAAAAAATTTGGTGTTACCCCGGTTTTAGGAATGTTTTTAGGAGGGGTTCTGCTCCATCCAACGTTTACTCAGATATCGGCAGATGGCATACCCTTCGATGTTTTTGGTATTCCAGTTGCTACGCAGAACTACGCCAGTACGGTGATTCCGATGATTCTTTCGATTTGGATCATGTCCTATGTAGAAAAATTCTTTAAAAAAGTTATTCCTTCTACCTTGGGAACAATTTTTACTCCAACATTGACAATGGTGGTTATGCTGCCAATCACATTAGTTGTGTTAGGGCCTGCTGGATTTGTAATTGGTGAGTATATTAGTAAGTTTTTACTGTCGTTGGATTCTATCGCAGGATTTTTAGCGGTAGCAGTGATAGCTGCTTTATGGCAGTTCTTAGTGATGACGGGTATGCATTTATTGATGATTTCTACAATGATCACCCTTTTCGCACAAAATGGACAGGATTCATTAGTTACACCGGCCGCGATTGTTTCTAGTATGTGTGTTGCAGGAATATGCTTGGGGTCATTTCTGCGGTTACGCAATAAAAATGAAAAAGCACTAGCATTTAGCTTCCTAGCAGCTTGCCTAGTTGGTGGTGTTACTGAGCCGGGTGTTTATGGTTTGGCGGTTCGGTACAGAAAACCGTTTATCGGTTTAATGGCAGGTGGACTAGCAGGAGGATTGTATGCAGGTTTGACAGGAGTCACCGCCTATACGCTGATCCCTGTAGCGAACTTTGCCTGCTTAATTTCTTTTGTGGGCGGAACTACTGGAAATATGATTAATGGATTTATTGCTTGTGGTATTGGATTTGTTGTTTCTGCAGCAGTGACTTATGTTTTAGGTATTGAAGGGGAGGCTAAAAAGAATGATGAATCACTTGAAGAAAGTATTGCTTAGAGCTGATGATCTTGGCTATTCAGAAGCGGTTAATTACGGAATTGAAAAATCCGTAAAAGATGGCTTGATTCAGAGCGTTGGTGTAATGATGAATATGCCAGCTACGGTTCACGGAGTAGCACTATTAAAAAATGAAGCAATCGCTTTTAGTCAGCACACGAATATCTGTGTTGGCAAACCTTTAATCGACCCTAAAAAAATACCTTCTCTCGTAGATAAAGAGGGAATTTTCAAATCTTCCAAAACCTATCGCGAAACCGCTGAGGATTTCGTTGTTTTTGAGGAAGTCATGTTGGAGATTACTGCGCAATATCAACGCTTTTTGGAGTTATTTGGTAGAAAACCAGATTATTTTGAAGGGCATGCAGTGACAAGTGCAAATTATTTCAAGGCAATGGAAAAATTTGCGGCCGATCAAGGATTAAAATATTCTGGATTGCCACGGGGACAAGAGCCAAATTCCTTGACCAAGGATGCGTTTATTGAGGTTAATGGTACGAAGGTATATCTTTTAATGGAGGCAATGCAACCTGATTATGATCCTTATAAGACCTTTGAAAAGTTGCTTTCAAATCTTCACGACGATGGAGTAGATATGATGGTTTTCCATCCAGGTTATTTAGATGATTACATTTTAAAAAATTCCTCATTACTGATTCCACGTACCGCTGAAGTAGCGTTTCTTACAGATTCTACAATCAAAAATAGACTGGATGAATTGGGGATTGAACAGATTAATTATAAGGAAGTGTAACGATGTTCTTTAAAAAAAAGAAAATAATGAGGGCTTTTGTCACTGGAACATCTATCCCCTTGTCTGACGTACATGATGAGGTCTTTTCAACTGGGGTGATGGGAGAAGGAATGGCAATAGAACCTAAGGATGAGTTGATCGTTTCACCAATCGATGGGAGAATTGAAGCGGCGAATCCAAAAATGCAGCATGCGGTCGGACTAAAAATGCAAGATGGGATCGAAGTTCTGTTGCATGTCGGATTAGATACGGTAAATCTAAAAAATGAAGGCTTCAAATTATTGGTCTCGGAAGGTCAAAAGGTACAAGCAGGTGATCCACTCTTACATTTTGATCGAACGGTCATTTCAAAAGCCGGTTTGGCAGATGTCGTTATGCTAATCGTGACAAATCCTCAAAAGTATCAATTTATTTTCCATACAGGTGCTGAAGTAACTAGTGGGGAAGAAATCGGTACATGGCATTGATAAGAATAGTCAGAAAAGAACCTGTGATATCGGATATGCTACTCTGAACTAGGATAAAGAAATACTTTGCCTTATGAACCGACCTTCAAAAGTGAGATTAAAAATGAAGGTCGGTATTTTTATGGCTAAATATAGTTTTTCATTTAAAATGAAAGTGGTTTTAGCATACTCTTAGCTGACAAAGGTGTGATCTGTAAAAGAAAATTTTATTTAGACCCATTCAGGGATATATCTAATTGTGAAATCCATTCTTACTGTATTTCGTAAAGAGGGAATGCCTTGGCAATCATGGAAGGCTTTGAAGAAGTAATCGGGATCACGGATGAATGCCCGTTTTGCTTGGATATAGTTTGAACTTTTATTTCTAAAATAAAAGTTTCATGAGTTGTTATAGTTGATAGAAACGCTAAAACTGAACCTACAAATATCATTAGAATCTGTCCAAAATGAATTTTTTTAGGTCAGAGGAAACTTCTAATTTAGTTTATTTGTTTTAGTCCTTCTACGACTCTTTATTGAAAGCGCTTATCGAACTGTGTACAATATCACTAATAAAGGAGGTTGGGAGTCATGGGGAGAAAGGACAGGGTTTTTGCTTTTCTATGTGAGCAAACAGAACTATTCATTTCTGGAAGTGGGACATCTAAAATAGATGCTACCAGTATTTCAGAAGAAATCGGAATCGCACGTTACAATGTTAGTCGTGATTTGAATCGTTTAGTGGAAGAAGAACAAGTGATTAAATTAGCCGGTCGTCCAGTTTGTTTTCTTGGAAAACATCTGATTGAGAAAGAAATTGGCAGAGAGATCGAGTCTGAGAAGCCGCTAACTGTTCAGGAATTGGAGGAACTTTTGTCTGTCAAAGATAATAAATATCCTAGTGATTATCCGTTTACTGAATTGATCGGCTATGATGGTTCTTTGGAAAATGCGGTGAGACAGGCGAAAGCCGCGTTACTCTATCCGCCGTTTGGGCTGCATTCTTTATTGACGGGTCCGTCTGGTTCAGGGAAGACAACGTTTGCTCGATTTATGTACCAATATGCCAAGCATGCAGGAAAATTGAAAGAAGATTCTTCTTATGTAGTTTTCAATTGCGCCGATTATTCGAACAACCAGCATTTATTATTAGATCATCTTTTCGGTCATGTAAAACACGCGTTCACAGGAGCGGAGACAGATAAGGATGGATTGATCGCTTCAGCCAATGAGGGGATTCTATTTTTGGATGAAATTCATCGCTTGCCTCCAGAAGGACAAGAAATGTTATTTTCGATCATGGATCGGGGGGAGTATTATCGTTTAGGCGAATCCTCAAATCCTAGAAAAGTTCGGGTGCTGATTATAGGTGCAACAACAGAGGAAATCGAGGGCAATATTTTATCGACTTTTTTACGGCGTATTCCGTTGAAAATTTTTATGCCTAGTGTGAAGGAGCGTGGTTTGGCAGAAAAAATAAAATTGATCTATTTCTGTTTTAAACAAGAAGCAAAAAAAATCGAACGGAAGCTGCAGGTCAATGAGGATGTGATCCGTTTCTTTTTACAGTATGATCCTGTGGGCAATATTGGACAGCTGAAAAATGATATTCAGCTGCTATGTGCCAACGCTTTAGTGGACAGTATTTCTAGTCATTCAGAAATTATTCAAGTAAAGCTTTCGCATCTGTCAACGTACTTGATCGATCAGTTTTATTATGCTCATTCTTCAGAGGTTACTAACGAGATGCGTGAAAAATTAAAGCTGTTGCAGATTGATGAGTTTGTTTTTACTCCGGAAGAAGAGAAAGACTTGGACCCCTTTCTTTTAGTGGATGAAGAGGAAAGTGTTTCCCATGATGTTTTGGAAACCTACCATAAGTACATAGAAGGCAAAGGCTCCCTTTCACCATTGAAATCAATTATTCATGGCAAAGCGCAACAGCTGGCGGAAAAGCAAGGCAATCAACAACAGGCCATCTTTAAAATCGTCTCCCGAAAAAACTATGAGGTCACTGTAAACATACTGAAAAAAATCGCGCATACCCAACATTATCATCTAGCTGATAGCAATATTAAGAGCTTAGCTTTACACTTGGATACCTTGATAGAAAAAATCACAGAAGGATACTCCTTCCGCGACAATTCCTTTTTGACCCATAAAAAACCTAACGAAATGGCGTTAGAAAAAGAGCTCGAAGTTGCTGAACAAATCTGTCGTGAGATTTCCGATCAGCTCGAAGTACAGCTGCCAGAGAGTGAAAAATATTTTATCTCGCTTTATTTAAAAGCGATGAATGAAAAATATACAGAGAAAAAAATTGGTGTCCTGATCTTGATGCATGGAACTAGCGCTGCGACAGATCTCGCACAGACTGCCAATCAACTGTTAAATGTGGAGCACGCAGTTGGCTTGAATATGCCGTTGTCACAATCAGTTGGCGATACATTAGAAAAAGCAACCGCGATCGTACAAAAAATCGATCAAGGAAAGGGTGTGGTGATCCTTAGTGACATGGGTTCGTTGAATATGTTCGGCGACATTATTACAAAGAAGACAGGCATCCCGACTCAAACGATCAAAATGGTGACGACGCCAATGGTGATCGAAGCAACGAGAAAATCATTGCTGCCAAAAATGACTATCACAGAGCTGTCAGAAGATATAGTTGAGCAAAGTGCGTATATAGGAAATAGTGTTGAGGATTTTCAAACGAAAGCTTTGCAGGATAGTATCACTCCCTTCAATGATGATCGTAGAAGCAAGATCATCTGCATTTTAGAAGAAAGCTTGATTTTTCTTGATGGGGCGACTATTTACGATTTGCTGGAAATCGAGGCGAAAAAAATTTCGGATACTTATCAGATGGAGCACTTCGAAGATTTTTGGATCAAATTTCTTTTCCATACCAGCAATATGATCGAACGAGCGATTCGTAAAGAGCAATTTTTACGAGAAGATACCGAAATGATTATCCAAAATAATCAAGACCTGTATCATTATTTGAAAAAGCTATTGATTCCTCTAGAAAATCGTTACGCGATCGTGATTGAAGACAGCGAGATCAGCTATCTGATGGAATTGATCGAAGTGAATGCCAACTTGGTATACTAGTCAGCACACTTGAAGAGAAAGAGCAGCACACTAATTTTTATTGAACAGCACACTAAAAAAATAAATTGTTCACTTGAAAGCATCAACTTCGTTTTTCCTTTAAAACGTTGATTTGATGCTTTCTTTTTATTTGTTCATAAAGATGGCATGCTTATTGCTTTATAAAAAGTGAGGAGGTGAAAGAATGATCGGTGTATTAATACTAACCCATGGAGAACTAGCAGCTGGTTATCTTTCGGCATTGAAATTAATAACTGGGGAAGCGGAAAATATTGATACGTTAGGTTTGTATCATGAAACAAGTATTGAAAACTACAAAGAAGAAGTTGCCGCTAAAATGCTGAAAATGGATCAAGGCGAAGGCGTGATCGTTTTTTGCGATATCTTTGGAGCGAGCCCCTACAATGTGACCGCTCAGAATTATCAACGATTAAAAGACAAGGTAAATTATCGCTCAATTACCGGTGTAAATCTGCCGATGGTGATCGAAGCGGTATGCAGCAGAGAAACAATGGAATTAAATGAATTAGCAAAATATATTCAAACAGTCGGAAAAGAGGGTATTAAGGAACTTTTTGAAAACTATGGGAAGGAAGAATAAAAATGAGCGAGATCGTATTAACCAGAATCGATGACCGTCTGATTCACGGACAAGTAATGACAGCCTGGGTAAAGAAAACACGAGCGAACCAGATTTTAATTATTGATGATGAAGTCGCAAAAGATGATTTTATGAGTGAGATTTTAAAAATGTCGGCACCAGCAGGAATTGATATCGTAGTAAAAGGCTTAGAAGATGCTGTAACTTTTCTAAATGAGCAAGAAACAGAAAACAAACGGTTGATTATTTTAGTAAAAGCACCGATCACTATCGACGTGATAGTGGAAAAAGGAATTGTGATTGATAAGTTGGTTGTTGGCGGGATGGGGGCTAAAGCGAACCGCCGAGTTTTGTATAAGAATATTTCTGCTTCTGATGAGGAACGGGCAACCTTCAAGAAATTGATTGATCGTGGCATTCCCGTTGTGATCCACATTATTCCCGATCAAAAGGAAATAGATCTTTCCAAATATCTATAAAAGGATTTATTCAATAAAAAAGGAGGAAGAAAAATGCTTTTATCCGCAATATTAGTTGCAATTATTTCAACGATTTGTAATTGGTGGCCGAGCCACTTGGTTACTAGATCATGGCTATATCCGATTTGGTCAGGTTTTCTAGTGGCCTTAGCGATGGGCGAACCCATGGTAGGGATGCAAGCGGCAGCATATATCAACTTGGCTTATCTTGGTTGGATCACCGCAGGGGGAACAATGCCGGGAAACTTGCCAGTCGCAGCAGTATTCGGTACAGCGATGACGATTTTATCAGGGGCAGATCCAAGTTTGGCGGTAACTTTTGCCGTACCTTTCAGCTTGTTTGGAATTTTGACCTTCCAATTAACGATGTCCATCAATGCTCTGTGGGTCCATCGGGCAGAAAAATTCCTGGACAATGGAAATATCCGAGCAATGCGTATGATGAACTATGTTCCATCAGGGATCTTAAATTTCCTTGTTACAGGGGTTCCGGCTTTTATCTTAGTTTATTTTGGTGCTGAACCGATGAAGAACTTATTGAATATGATTCCAGACTCTTTTGTTAACGCGATGCAAGTGGTCGGGGCAATCATGCCTGCATTAGGGATCGCGATGTTGATCAGCTTCATGGGGAATAAAAAAATCATGCCCTTCTTCTTCTTTGGCTTCATTTTGGCTGTCTATTTGAAATTGGATGTCATGGCTGTTACAGCAGTAGCCGCAATCATGGGCTTTGTATTCTATAGTACTGGATTTCTTGATATGAAACCTGCTGGAAAGGAGCAATCATAAATGGAAGCAAAATTAACGAGAAAAGAACTTTTAAAAAATTGGGCTCTGACTTATTCAAGTGAGACCGCATATAACTATGAACGTTTACAAGCCTTAGGGCAAGCCAATGCAATGGTTCCCGTCATTCGGAAACTCTACCCTGAAGACAAAGAACGTCAAGTACAAGAATTGAAGAAGTATTTTGTGTTTTATAATACCGAACCCTCCTTCATTGGAACGATGATCCCTGGAGTAGCAGCGGCCATGGAGGAACAGCGTGCCAATGGTGCTGAAGATATCACAGATGAGACCATTAATTCTTTGCGAACAGGTTTGATGGGGCCAATCGCAGGTATTGGGGATACCGTCAGTCAAGGAATTGTCTATCCAATCTTAGCTGGTATCGCCTGTTCGTTAGCGATCGATGGCAGTTATGTCGGACCGATCTTTTTTGAAATTGCTTATAAGATTTGTTTGATCGGGTTTGGCTGGAATATGTACCGCTTAGGCTATCAAAAAGGAAAGTCCTTTATTTTAACGATGCTGCGAGAAGGAACCATCGCGCGTTTAACAGAAATCTTCAGCATGGTTGGGTTGATGGTTGTTGGGTGTATGACCGCTTCACGAGTAAATATTGAGATTCCAATGATTTTGAATATTAAGGGCGTCAAGCTAGGCATTCAGGAGCAGGTCATTGATGCGTTGATGCCGGGATTGGTTCCCTTAGCGATCACGATGCTGGTTTATTGGTTAGTACGTAAAAAAGTAAATATCAATTTAATCATTCTGATTATCTTTGTTTTAGGAATTTCATTGTCTTATCTTGGCGTTTTAGGAATTCCGAAATAAGTGGGAGGAAATAGTACATGAAGGCAGTCGATTTAAAAGCAATCAATCAATTGGAATTAGTGGAAAAGGAAAAACCTGTCCCAAAAAAAGGGGAGGTATTGATTCATGTCATGGCCTGCGGTATCTGTGGATCGGATATTCCACGGGTTTACGTTACGGGTTCCTATCATTTTCCGACTGTATTGGGTCATGAATTCTCTGGAGAAATCGTAGAAGTCGCTGATGATGTCAGTTCAGAATATTTAGGAAAGAAAGCCGCCGTTTTTCCGCTTTTACCTTGTAATGAGTGTGAATATTGTCAATCGGGATACTACGCACAATGTAAAAATTACAATTATTTTGGTTCAAGAACAGATGGCGGGTTTGAGGAATACTTAGCCGTTCCATTATTCAATCTCGTTCTTTTAGAAGATCAAGTGAGCTATGAAGAAGGGGCGATGGTTGAACCAGCTACCGTAGCCCAACATGTCATCAATAAGGCTGAATTAAGTGTTGGCGATAATGTCGTCATTTATGGTGCGGGACCGATTGGTGTCATGGTAGCACAATGGGCTCAAATCAATGGCGCTGGAAAAGTCTTACTGATTGATATTGATCCGACGAAAGTCGCTTTCGCACGAGAATTAGGTTTTGAGTATGTATGCAATAGTCAGGAAAAAGAGGCTGAATCATTCATTTTAGAAACCTTAGATGGAAAATTAGCGGATGTGGCGATCGAAGCTACCGGTTCTAGCGCGGCTTTTGATCAATGTGCCCAATCCATTCGTACCTTTGGCAGAGTGGTCTTATTGGGAAATCCTCATTCGGATATGGTTCTTAAGCAGAAAACGTATGACCAATTTATGCGGAAAGAAGGCACGATCGTCGGTATGTTCAACAGTGTTTACGAACATTTTCCCAAAAATGAATGGCAGGTGACTGCGCAAGCAATCGCAAATAAGCAGTTAAATTTAAAACCGCTGGTCACCCATAAAGTTTTAATTGAAGACTTGATTGAGGCGTTCGATATGATTCATGAGAAAAAAGAATTCTACAATAAGGTGTTGATGGTCAATGAAAAATTATTATGAGAATAGTCAAGCAGTAATGGAGGAATTGGAACATTTATTGGAGAAAGTTTCCAGTGAAGAGATTGATCACTATATAACGGCTTTGTTAGAAGCCCGTGAAGTTTTCTTTATCGGTGTGGGGAGAGTACGTTTGTCATTAGAGGCGGCGGTTAAACGATTGACGCATTTGGGGATCAGCTGTCATATGGTGGGCGATCTGAATGAACCGCCGATCACTAAGGAGGACCTTTTAGTTGTGGGCAGTGGTTCTGGGGAATCAGTGATTCCTCTGGAGATCGCCAAAAAAGCAAAATCCTATGGCGCGAAAGTGGTTCATTTGACCTCAAATCCCGATAGTTCGATTGCCAGATTGGCCGACCATATTGTCAAATTTGATAGCCCTTCTAAAAGCAATCAAACCTTCACCTCGATCCAACCTATGACAACAGTGTTTGAACAAGGACTGCTTATTTTTCATGATGTTTTAGCTTTACGGTTAATGAATGAAAAACATCTTACAATGGATGATCTGAAGAGTCGTCACGCGAATTTAGAATAGCTGTCAGGCTTAATTTTCATCGTTAGATTAATCTAAAAGGAGTCTAAAAAATGGACAAGGAAAAGAAAGTGGCTTTTATCACTGGGGCGGCTGGTGGTCTTGGCACAGCAGTTGTCGAAAAGTTACTAGACAAAAATTTCATCGTTTTGGTCAATGACAACAATCAAGAGAATGTACAAAGGTTATTGGATAAATTCAATGGAGATGACATACAGGCATTCTGCTTTGATGCGACAGATGAAACTGCTTGGGAAGAGGCCGCTAAGGAAATCAAGGAGCAATTCGATAAAGTGGATGTGCTGTTCAATAATGCTGGAATCTTCAAGATCGAAACGATCGAAGAAACAAGTGTGGAACTTTGGAAGAAAACGATGGATGTGAATGCGTTAAGTATTTTCTTAGGAATAAAAACGATGTCGCCATTACTGAGAGAAGGCAGCAGTATTATTAACACCAGTTCGATCGCGTCATTTTTAGGGTCAAAAAACCGCATTGCTTACGCAGCGTCAAAAGGTGCTGTTTCTGCTTTGACTAAAGCCACAGCTATCGAGTTCGCGCCTCGAGGTATTCGAGCGAATTCTGTTCATCCTGCTTATATTAAAACTCAGATGGCTGAACATGCGGCGGAGGCTACTGAACGGACGATGGAAGAAATGGGGAGCCGAATTCCTTTATATCAGCGGATCAGTACCGCGGATGAAGTAGCCGATGTTGTTGTTTTTTTGGCATCAGATGCGTCACGCTTTATGACAGGTTCTGAAGTAGTCGTCGATGGTGGACAATCAGTAAATTAAAAGGAAAGAGGAGCAAAAAATGGTAAAAATCTCTCCATCGCTGATGTGTATGGATATCAGTAAATTTGAAGAACAAATCAATTGTTTAAACCAGCAGGTTGATTACTATCATATCGATATTATGGATGGTCATTACGTCAACAACATGACTTTGTCTCCGTGGTTCATTGAACAGCTTAAGGATCATACAACGGTCCCTTTAGATGCTCACCTGATGGTAACAAATCCAATTAATTATGTTGATCAGCTACTTGCTTTAGGGGTAGAAGTTATCAGTATTCACGCTGAACATTTGAACGGTCATGCCTTCCGACTAAGTGAAAAAATCAACCAGCACAAAAAGAAAATGGGTGTCGTTTTAAATCCAGAAACACCGTTAAATCTGATTACGGACTATCTCCATTTGGTCGATATTGTGACAGTGATGACAGTAGATCCCGGATTTGCCGGTCAGACATTTATTTCCGAGAGTTTAGACAAGGTACGAAAACTAAAAGCATACCGTGAAGAACAGAACTTGAAGTTTGAAATTCAGATCGATGGGTCATGTAATGAAAAGACATATTGTAAGATGATTGAAGTTGGAGCGGATATTCTGATCGTAGGTTCAAGTGGTTTATTCAATTTAGATGTTTCGATTGAAAAGGCGGTTGAAATAATGCAGAAACAGCTTTCTGATGCGATTTAAATATGGCTCGTTATAAAGGGAAAGCCCGATGTTTAGTTACTTCCAACTAAACATCGGGCTTTCGCGTTCAATTAATCAAAATACCAGTAAAACTTATTGGTTGCTCCTAGTAAGTTTCAATTGTTTTAGGATATTTATTTTACTTCATCGGCAGCTTAATCTGGAACACAACGCCTCTTGGCTCCCAATCTCTCACCGTCAGCTTGCCTTTGTGCTGGCTGATGATCTGCTTGGCGATAGCGAGGCCGAGGCCATAGCCGCCGGTTTCTTTGGAACGGGAGCGGTCTTCGCGATAGAAGCGTTCGAAGATGTGCTTCTTGTCTTCGTCACTGATGGAAGGGCCGTTGTTTTTGACTTCGATTAGCCAGTTGTCGCCGGAAACTTCCGATTGTAGGACAATTTTTTCTTTGGTATCGGTGTATTTCAAGGCGTTGTCCAGCAGGATCACCAGCACTTGATGGATACGTTTCTCATCGATCCTCATTGGCTGATCTGCGAAATTTTCCAAGATGAACTGTTTTTCGTTCATTTCCGCGATTTCCTGGAAGGGCTGGGCTAACTGCTGAATGAAGGCTTTTGGTTCGATGGCTTCTTTTTGTAAAAGCAGCTCATTGGAGTCGCTGCGGGCTAAGGTCAATAGGTCTTCAGTCAAGCCCTTCATTCGTCGGGTCTCATTCAGGGCTTGGGCAATCGGTTCGGATTCTTCCAAAATCGTATGATCCGGTTTAGTGAACAATTGCTGCAGACTATTTTGGATAATCGCCAGCGGAGTCCGTAATTCATGGGAGGCATTTTCGACAAATTCCTGCTGCTTGCGCCAAGAGTTCATGATTGGCTGCATATTCATTTTTGAAATGTAAAAGCTTAAGCCGATGGAAAGCAGCCAGAAAACGATCATACACAGAATAAGCGTTGTCTCGAAGGTTTTCATGGAATCGGCGATCTGATTGGTGTTGGCTAAAAATTGGATATAGGCGACACCGTCTGCTTCTTTCTCTTTATCTGCCGCAATCGTGTAGGAATGAAAGGCCAGCGTCTGGTCTGAATCAGAGGTGTTTTCTAACTTCAGCGACTGAATCGTGTCCAAGTTCTCCTTGTCTAAGGTCAGGTATTCTAGTTCAGTGAAGCGCCCCCCCAGAACATCCTTGTTCAAAATTTCCCCGTGCTCTGACCATAAAATAATCTGAGTATTGAAACGGTTGTTGCCGCCAGGGCCCTTATCCATCTTTTGCTCGTCAGGCATTTGAGCGAGGAAGGGGTTGTCCTGCTGGTAACGATTGATCTCCATTTCGATCAGATGATCATTTTTCGCCATTTGTTCTAATGAAAGGTCTGTTTGGCGATAGGCGGAGCTTTGGAGCAGCTGCAGGGTGATGAAGCCCAACAGCAGAAAGATTCCCGCAAAGGAACCGGTATTGATCAGGAAAAATTTTAAGCGTTGTTTTCGTGTTATTTCCGTGTTCATGGCATCAATCCTTTTGCAAAATGTAGCCGACATTTCGCAGTGTCTTGAAGTACTGATCGACACCTGCCGGCTTGAGATGTTTTCGTAAATGGCTCATGTAAACTTCTACGACTGTGATGGTCGTATCTGAATCGAAGCCCCAGATCCGATCGAAGATTTGCTCCTTGGTCAGGATCACGCCTTTATTTTGGATGAAGTAGACCAGCAGATCAAATTCCTTTCCTTGGATCGGCAGGATTTCTTCCTCTACCGCGACTTCTTTTGTCGCGAGGTTGCAGGTAATATTTTTATACATCACCTGATTTTCGGCAAACAGTCCCAACGAGCGCTTTAGTAAGGCTTTGACACGCATGATCAGCTCTTCGCGGTAAAAGGGTTTGGTTAAATAATCGTCCGCGCCTTTTTGAAAACCGGTCACCTTGTCTTCCAGACTATCCTTGGCTGTTAAAATCAATACGGGTGTCTGGATATTTTTCTCCCGCAATTCTGCTAAGACCTCGTAGCCGTTCTTCCCCGGCAACATCAAATCCAGCAAAATCAGATCATACACGCCGCTTTCTGCTTCGAACAGCCCTTCCTCGCCATCATACACTTGAGTAATTTCTCCTAAGTCTGACAAGATTTCTTTGCTGTTATCCGAAAGTGTCGCTTCATCTTCTACTATTAATAGGTTTATCATATTTATTCCCCTTATCTTTATTCCTCCTTTAGTTTACCACGCTTTCCTAAATCAACCTTAAAACTTTTTATCTCCCGCTTAAGCTTCGGTTAAGCCAGCTTGACTATTCTACAGGCAGACAAATGAAGGAGGAACCATTATGAACTATATCAAACGGGCGATCCAAAGCCTTTGGGCGAAGAAAGGGCGCAGCATTTTAATGATCGCTGTCTTTTCAGCCATATTAATCTTTGTGCTGGCGGGGTTAACGATCCGCAGTGGCGCAGACTTAGCAACCACAAACGCGAAAAAAAGTGTCGGAGCGACGGTCACCTTATCGACGAATCGGGAGGCGATGTTTAAAAATGCCGAATCAGATTCTGATGGGGAAAACAGCCGACCAGATCCCGGAAGCTTCGAACAGACGCCGGTCAATCTGAGCGACGCGGAAAAAATCGCGAAATTAGCCAATGTCAAATCGTATTCCTTTGAGGCAAGTACCTCCGCGGATAAAAGTACTGGTATCACACCGATATCTAGTGACAGCGACAGTGACGAGGAATCTTCTGATGAGCAGGCAGCCGGCTTCGGTGGACAGGGTGCACCTGGCGGGATGAGCCAAGGGGATTTTCAAATCAAAGGCGTTTCAGAAAGCAGCTCTTATAGTGAATTCTCAGCGGGAACAGCTAGCCTCGTAAAAGGGGAAGCCATCACGGCAGAGGATGAAGGAACCAACAATGTTTTGATCGAACAAAGTCTAGCAGAGGCCAATGATTTGAGTGTTGGTGATAAATTCAAGATCAAAGACAGCGACGACAAGGATGTCGAAATGACGGTCAAAGGAATCTACAAAACTAGCAGCTCTGGCGACAGTATGGGAGCACGCTTCAACTTTATGAACCCATCAAACACGATCTTTTCTTCTTATACCATGGTGAGCACCTTGACTGGTTCAGATGGAAAGACCATCGACTCAGCGGTTTACAACTTGGATGATCCAAAGGAAATGGACAGCTTCGTGAAGAAAGCCAACAAGCTGATCGACACGGATACCTTCAGCCTAGAGACCAATGACCAAATGTATCAGCAAATGCTGCAGCCATTGAACAACGTTTCAAGCTTTGCCAAAAACATCGTGATCCTAGTAGCTGTAGCCGGCGTGATCATCCTGACTCTGATCATTATGCTTTCGATTCGGGAACGAAAATATGAAATCGGCGTCCTACTCTCATTAGGCGAATCACGGATCAAGGTCATTTCACAATTTTTCGTTGAAATTTTTGTCTGCATGATCTTTGCCTTAGGAATCGCGGCAGCCAGCGGGAACGTCGTTGGTAACGCCGTAGGAAACCAGCTGCTAAGCCAGCAGACCACCTCTCAAAAGACGGATAGTCAGGCAGATGCCGTAGATAATGGCGGCCCTGGACAAGGTCAAATGCCAGGAGGAGGTAATGGCGGCCCTCGTGGCGGCGGTCAAATGGGCAGCAATCCATTCACTCAAACAGAGGAAATCCAAGACCTGAACATTTCTGTCCAACCGATGGAAATTCTAAGTCTGGCAGGGATTGGCTTAGGCATCAGTTTATTTTCAATTGTCCTATCATCCGCAGGCATTCTGCGGTTGAACCCGAAAAAGATTTTGATTTCGTAAGCGAATAGAAGAAGGAGGAAGTATTTATGACACTATCAACAAAGGATTTAGGCTACTGGTATGAAAATAGCGGTCCATTATTCGAAAACGTGAATTTGACATTTGAAAAGGGCAAGATGTACGCGATTTTAGGCACTAGCGGGTCAGGGAAGACGACGTTTCTATCCCTGATCGCGGGCTTAGATACACCGAAAAGTGGAGAAATTCTATATGAAGACACTTCGTTGAAAAAAATCGGTTTGCGAGAATATCGTCGCAAGGACGTCTCCATCGTCTTTCAAGCCTACAACCTGCTGCCGTATTTATCGGCTGTGGACAATGTGGTGACAGCGATGGAGATCGCCCAAAGCCAGCAGGCAGACAAAAAGGCCTATGCGCTGGCGAATCTAGAAAAAGTCGGCATCACCAGAGAATTAGCGGAGAAAAAGGTGACTCTGCTATCTGGTGGGCAGCAGCAGCGGGTCGCAATCACACGGGCTCTGTGCTGTGAGCATGATTTGATCGTCGCGGATGAACCGACCGGAAATTTAGATGAAGTAACTTCAGGTGAGATTGTCAATCTGTTTCAGGAAATCGCTCATGAGCAGAAAAAATGTATTGTTTTAGTTACCCATGAACAGGAAGTGGGAAAGGCCTGCGACGTAGTCTATGAGCTGAAAAATCAAGAGTTTAGTCAGGTTTCTTAGGAAGGAGGAAGCGCGTGAAGGGATATTTAAAAAGAACGACATTTTTCATTGGATTATTGGTTTGTCTAGCAGGCTGTAGTGTAAGCGGCACGGTATCCAATGAGACGGAGCCGGAAGAACTATCGGTCACATTGAATGAAGACTGGCAGGAGGATCAAAGCGAAAAAGAAAAGGAATATCAAGAACTGCTGAAAAGCGGCGATTACAATGAGGACAATATCTATGTCAAGGTCGATCCTTACGATGCCAGCCCACTGTCGGCATTGCTGCTTTTCCAGACAGAAGAAGCAATAAAGGTAGAAATTTCAGTGGCTGGCAAGGACGATGAGAGCACCATCAAAAACAGTTTTGATGATTATACGACAGATCACAGTATTCCCGTTTTAGGCTTATACGCCGACAAGGAAAATGAAGTAACCGTGAAGCTGACGAATGAAGCAGGCACCAGCGTGGAGAAAAAGCTAACGATAAAAACAGGAGCGTTAGCGAAATCCATCGCTGATATCGAGGTCAACGAAGCCGATACAGAAAAAATGGCGCTAGGAGACAGTGAACTGACCTTTGTCGTTCCAAGCACGAAGCGCGCCTATGCCTTTGATGCAAATGGCGATGTTCGCTGGTATTCCACCCGCTACAACAGCCATATTTTTAAAGAATTAGCCAATGGAAATCTGCTGTATCTCACAAAAGAAGCCAATGACGCCGATACCTATAATGTGTTGCTAGAGACGGACTACTTAGGAAAAATCTACAACCGTTACGATTTTTCCAGCTCTAGCGCCTCCAACGATACCGGTGAAAGCAAAGGTGAAATGACTGTGATTCATCATGACGGCATCGAGCTGCCAAGCGGCAATTTGCTACTGACGGTTAATGACGGCAGTAATTACATTGAAGACACGATGATCGAATTAAATCGTGAAACAGGGGAGATCGAGAAAACGATTGATTTAAAGGATCTATTACCAGAATCTTTTTACGAAGAATATGATTCAACCAGTCGTGAGGACGGCAAGATCGATTGGTTCCACCAAAATTCGGTGGACTACGATGAGGCGGACAACAGCATTATTATTTCGGGGAGGCATCAAGATACGATTATGAAAATTGATTATGCCACTAACGAGATCAAATGGATCATGGGCGACAGCAGCGGCTGGCCCGAAAGCTATCAGAAGTATTTTCTAGATGGTGATGTTAAAGCCAGCGGCGGACAACACGCCGCGATCGTCCTGCCGGATCAAGATGACAACGCTGAGACCACCGATATCCTGTATTACGACAACAATATTTCCGTTACCCGCGGCGATGAAGCCGACTCCGAGAAATACTCAGAGGCTCGGCAAGTTCGGATCAATGAAGAAGATAGGACGATCGAAGAAGTATGGACCTTCGGCGAAGACCTAGGGGAAGCCTACTTCACCAAAATTATCGGAAGCGCCCGCTATCTGGCAGATAACGGCAACCGCTTAGTCAACTTTGGCTATCGTGAAGAGGGCAAGACCAGCTCGATCATGGAGGTCACTGAAGACGGTGAGACCGTGCTGGATGTTGATTTAACAGATTTCCCAGCCAGTGCCTGGGCTTATCGCGCAGAGCGATTCTCACTGTATAATGACAATTGGACGTATCAGTTGGGGTAGAGACAAAAGGAAAAGCTGCGGAGATTCTCCGCAGCTTTTTTGGGCTCTATAATTTCTAGGACTGATAGAAAATCATTCTATCGGTCCTTTTTGAGCATGAAAAAACAAAACATACAGAAGCTCCGTTAGAATTGAATCACCACAACACAATCAAAGGAGCGTTCTGTATGCCTGATCTTCATCATATCAAACTACTACTTGGAATCAAAGATAAAAACATTCTCATCACAAATGTAGAATCGAAGAGGATTAAAAAGATTAAGAGTCTTGTTGTTTCTGCGACATTGAGTAAAGAAATTTACCGCTGTCCTTTGTGTAAACAGGTGAACCATGAAGGCATGATCGTCAAGAACGGAAAGAAAAAATCGCTCATTCAACTTAATAAATGTGCGAACCAACTGA
>ERZ786685.85-NODE-85-length-23124-cov-9.859769_pt1 | contig 23124 bp, 31 predicted proteins | sample MGYA00433075_ERZ786685 | MGnify/ENA primary metagenome ERZ786685 (study PRJEB29978, sample SAMEA3491273) | human gut metagenome | biome: ENVO:mammalia-associated habitat; material: ENVO:feces | place: Bangladesh | collected 2010-04-07 ...
ATTATTAAAAGTATACTTTATATAAAGCGAATGGAGTAAACCTTATATTTACTAGTTCATGTATCTTTATAAAGTAAACTACAAATAAAGTATTGATTTAAAAGGCTTATATACGGTTAACTTCATTTATATGATAGATTTTTATTAAGGTAAACATTAATTGTTTAAATTAAGGTAGACCACAAAAAAACCAATGAGGTAAACCTCATTGGTTAAAAAGTAAACTTTATAAGGATTCAACGATTTGAATCGCTTCGTAGATCTGATCGGCTGTGATTTTAGGGTCAACCATATTAAATGTTTCATTAGTGGAGGCGGCGTGATTAATGACAGGTTCCAATGCTTCTTTAGAAGTGTTCAGGACGTTTAACTCTTTTAATTTCAGAGGAAGTCCTGTTTCTTGATAAAAAGCCTTCAACTTTTGGATCTCGTCTAAATTGTTCGTATGAGCCAATTGAACAAGGATACCATAAGCAACCTTCATCCCATGAAGCTGTTCATGAGTGCTTTCAAGATAGGACAGGCCATCATGGATAGCATGAGCGCCAGCTGAACGTCCGAATGAGGCAGCAAACCCTCCCGTTTCTCCAGCTAACCCAATGATAGTGTCTGTCACACGGCTGAAAGCAGGCGTTGCTTTCCGATGCTCAAGGTCATTAATCGCTGGGACAGCATCTGCTAGTAGAAGCTCCTGAATCGCTTTAGCACTGGCGATTCCTAAGCGAACGTAAGCAGACTTTTTATCCTCTTCCAGATTTCGAGTGATTCCTTCAATTTCATACCATTTAGCTAACGTATCGCCAATACCAGCAACAAAATAGTCCTTGGGTGTTGCCAAAAGAAATTTTGAATCCACCAAAGTTAGAAATGGTGCGCGCTTCATGAAGCCCATTGCCTTAAAGGTACGATTTGGGTGATAAACCGCGACAATGGGTGTAAAAGGGGCACAATTCGAGATTAAAGTGGGAATGACCATCAGCTCCGCGTTTAGTTCTTCTGCGGTCATCTTCGCTGTGTCAATCACACGGCCGGCACCAATAGCTAAAATCAGTTCTGCTTGTCCAATTTTATTCGCTAGTTCAACAGCATTTTCGTGGCTTGAGCTGCCGTCGTAGCGATAAGTAGGGTAGTGGAGCTCTTTGCGATAGTATTTCTTGAATGCGTTAGAGGATTTTTCCCCTGTAATAACGGAAATTTTCCTAAATCCAGCTAAATAGCTGGGTAAATCCTGCAAAAGGCCTTCTCCGCAGGCGTAGCGATTAGCGCCTGGTCGTACTTCAGTAGTGATGTCCATTGAATTCAACTCCTTATATGTTATCAGAATCCGCTTTTTCCATAAAGCATGTCTGAATTTCACTGATATAAAATAAAAAACGGTGAGATTTCAACTAGTTTATTCCTTGTTAAAATTAAAGTCAACTGTGTTTTTGATGATAAAAAGTATTGACAACGGTTATGGGAACGTGTAAGATACGATTTAACAATTTGCTAAATGAAGAAACGTGATGAAGAGAAAAGTATAAATCACAAAACATCAAAGAGAGTCCGAGTAGGTGGGAGCGGATATGTGGAAGGATTTAGAAAATGGTCTCTGAATGGCATTGTCGATAAGTAGGCAATGACGGGGCAGCGCTCGTTAACAACGCTCAAGTATGGTTGTACTTGTTGAGGCAATAGTTGTGAGGCTGTTGCAAATGAAGGTGGTATCGCGAGTTAGCTCGTCCTTTTCCAGCACATAGTGTGTGGAAGCGGACGGGCTTTTTTCTTTGCTCATTAGCTTATTGAATGAAAAACAGGACATCAAAGTAGGAGGAAAATGAAGATGAAAAAATTAGGTAGAGGGATTTTATTAGGAATAGCAGCATTGGCAGTGAGTGGTGTGTTGGCTGGCTGCGGGGCGAAAGGGGAAGCACAGCCGTTAGATGAAAAGAAGGTAACGATCGGCGTGACTTCGGGACCACACCAGGAAATTTTGGAAGAGGTTGCGAAACAAGCGAAAAAGGACGGCATCGAGATCAAAGTTAAGAGCTTCGATGATTACAATACGCCGAATACAGCACTAAATGACGGCGATTTGGATGGTAACAGCTATCAAACACTGTCCTTCTTGGAGCAGCAGGTGAAGGACAAGGATTATAAAATTGAAACAGCCTTTAAAACAGTGGCTTTCCCATTAGGGGTTTACTCTAAAAAACTTTCTAATTTAAGTAAACTTCAAAAAGGAGATAAAGTGGGTGTACCTAATGACCCAACCAATGAATACCGTGCATTGAAGCTTTTAGAAGAAGCAGGGGTCTTGAAGCTGAAGGACGGCGTTGAAGTAAAGGCGACAAAGAATGATATCGCAGAAAATCCGAAAGATATCGAAATCGTTGAGCTGGAGGCTTCTCAAATTCCTTCACAGTTAAATGAGTTGGCCGCTGCAGCAATCAATACAAACTTCGCCTTTGGAGCTGGACTGACCATCAATGAGGATGCGATCTATCATGAACCATTAGAGGACAATCCGAATTACAATGTGTTTGCCGTGCGGACAGAAAACAAAGACGACAAAATCGTAAAAGAAATCAAAAAGTATTATCAATCGGATGAAACAAAGAAATTTATTGAAGAAAAATTCAAAGGTTCTGTTGTTCCAGCGTTTTAATTATAGGGAGGATTCATATGATCGAGCTTAAGCAGGTATCAAAGGTTTATCAGCAAAAAAAGCGCCGCATCGAAGCGGTGAAGGACGTTGATCTAACCATTGAAAAAGGGGAAATCTTTGGAGTAGTCGGGTATTCAGGTGCCGGAAAATCCACTCTAATCCGCATGATCAACTTTTTAGAGCCACCTACGACAGGAGATATTCTGATTAATGGGCAGAATTTACGAGAACTAAACAAAAAAGAATTATTGTTAACTAGACGGAAGATCGGCATGATTTTTCAGGGGTATAACTTACTATCTACAGCAACGGTTTATGAGAATATCGCGAAACCCTTAAAGCTGGAGGGGGTACCCAAAGAGATTATCACTGAGCGGGTAGCAAAATACTTGGACTTGGTTGGGTTGACAGATCGTAAGGATAATTATCCTGCACAGTTGTCAGGCGGGCAGCGGCAACGGGTGGCGATTGCTCGAGCGTTGGCTCATGAACCGGAGATTTTACTATCAGATGAGGCGACGAGCGCCCTAGATCCAGAAACAACGGAATCCATCTTGGCTTTGCTGACGAAGATCAATCAGGAGCTGGGGATCACGATATTTCTAATTACCCATGAAATTGATGTGGTTCAACGAATCTGTGATCGTGTGGCGGTAATGGAGGATGGCAGGATCGTCGAAGCAGGTCCTGTGATCGATCTATTCACCCGTCCGAAAGAGGAAACGACAAAACGGTTTATCGGTGCCAATGAGGGCTACAACGTCCCAGAAGAGGTTTTAGCCAGCTATAAGGGGAGTGGACGACTTGTCCAGCTGCAATTTATCGGAGAAGAAGCCACAGAGCCAGTTTTAGCACGGGTCGCGAAGGATTTTCAGTTGAGTCCAAATATTCTAAGCGGCAATATCGGCTATTTGAAGGAAAAGCGTCATGGTCAACTCTTGGTTCAATTTGACGGTGGAACAGAGACAGACTTTCATCTGGCGAAGGAATATATCAGAAGCCAAGGTGTCTTGATTGAGGAGGTTGTTTAATGAGTGAGTTTTGGAGCCAATGGGGAAATGTAGTCGTTGAAGGATTAGGACAAACGCTTGTAATGGTCTGTGTAGCCCTTGCACTGTCAATTATTATTGGAATTCCATTAGGTGTACTGTTAGTAATTGCTCGGCCAGGAGGACTGAACAGTAATCTTCCTTTGTATTCGATTTTGAATAGTGTGATCAATGTTTTGCGTTCCTTGCCCTTTATTATTCTTTTATTTTTGATTTTGCCATTAACCAAGCTGATTATGGGGACAACGATCGGGGTCCAGGGCGTGCTGTTGCCGTTGATTATCTATACAGCACCGTATTTGGCCCGATTGGTTGAGACCTCCTTGCTGGAGGTGGACAGCGGGGTGATCGAAGCCTATCAGGCGATGGGGATTAGCCATTTCCATATTATTCGCAGTGTGCTGCTGAGAGAAGCACGAGGCGGGATTATCCGCGGCTTAACGATTGCGATGATTGGTTTGATCGGCGCGACGGCGATGGCTGGCTTAGTCGGTGCAGGAGGGCTAGGCAGTATCGCTTACCAATACGGCTTTTTACGAAATGAGCCGGGGGTGATGTACACGACTATTATTTTATTGATTGTCTTGGTGCAAATCGTTCAATCCTTGGGAAATGCGATAGCAAAGAGCTTGGATCGAAGTTAAAATCTAGCGGTGAATGGGGAAGCGTTTCAACCCGATTCACCGTTTTCTTTTTGCTATAATAAAGGCAAATGTAAAGATGCGAGGTGGACATGTTGAAGGCCAAGGATCTATTAACGGCGATTCAAGTCGATGCGGCAGGGGAAATGAAAAAATTGTCTTCTTATAGATACGTATTTGTGAATGATGGAGAAAAACAGACCAATCATTTAACTGTGAAGGTAGAGAATGATGCTATCATTTTGAGCAAACAAGCGGATCAATTATTGACCTTGAGTCACTTGATCACCATTTTGAATGAGGAAAAAGAGGCGGAAATTTTCGTTGGAGACGAGCTAGTATTCGGCTACAAGCTTGTTAAACAAGGGATTCTACTAGGGTAATTCATCATCTAGTTTTAAAAACTAGTTTGAATTATTTCGTTAACTATGATATAGTATCTTTAATAAATCATTCGAGGTGACAATGAAATGGATACACAATTTAGCAGGAAATATCTAATCACAAATGAAGTGTTAAATGCAGTTACGCATGGGATTGGCGTGGTGTTGAGTATTGTTGGGTTTGTTTTTTTGCTGAAGAAGGCCGATAGCGGGCTGCATTATGTATCATTTATTGTTTATGGTGTTTCGCTGTTTATGCTATTCTTAGCATCGACCCTGTATCACAGCTTGATCTTTACTAAAGCAAAGAAAGTCTTTCAGGTATTTGATCATTGTTCGATCTACCTGTTGATCGCTGGGACATACACGCCTTATTGCTTGTTGTATATTAAAGGAGCGATCGGGATCGTATTGCTGAGTGTAATTTGGTTGGCGGCGATCGTCGGGATTGTCTATAAGAGCATGACATTAAGCAAAGTGAAGTCGGTATCGAAGCTTTCTACGATCATCTACAATGTGATGGGGTGGGCAGTCGTTATTGCTTTGCCAAGTCTGTACCAAAGCGTCGGGCTGAAGGGGCTGCTATTGTTAGTCGGTGGCGGAGTTGCTTATACCGTTGGTTCTGTCTTTTACAGTATGAAGAATCGTCGGTACATGCATGTGGTTTGGCATCTGTTCGTGATGCTGGGCGCGATGCTGATGTTTTTCTCGATTTACTTATAAAAATTATAGTCAAAAGGAGCTGTATCCAGGCGGATACAGCTCCTTTTTCTATAGATAATCATCTTCTGAAAAGCCGGTATTGCGATAGGCACCATCTTCAGAAAAGTACTTGTTGTAGCGTTGCTTGAATTTTCGGAAGATGAAAACGACCAATAATTTGATCATAGAATAGATCGGAATTCCGAAGATTACACCGACTAGCCCTAAAAGATCTCCCATCACCAATAAGACCACTAAGATCGTAATGGGATGAATCTTTAATTTGTCTCCCATCACTCGAGGAACAACCAGGTCTCCATGGAGAAGCTGGACAACAAACCAGGCGATGACGAATTTGACCACCATGAAGGTTGAATCCTGAAAAGCGATGAACAACCCGGGTAAGAAAGCCAAAAACGACCCGATATACGGAATGATGCTTAAGATTCCTGCGGCAAGAGCGATAACTGTGGCATACTGCAACCCCAGCAATAAGAAGACCACCCAATAAATTAAGCCTAAGAGCAATGAAGCGATGACTTGACCTTTCAAAAAGGCGCCTAATTGTTGATTCGCGATCTTGATTAGGGACTGGCTGTCTTTTCTAAAGCGAGGCGGAATCATATCAATGACCGCACGATAGAGCTTGTGGGGACTTTGAATAAGAAAGAACGCAATGATCGGTCCGGTAAATAAGGTGATAGCGGTACTAGAGACCGCTGAGAAAATTGTTCCTAAGCCTTTCGCTCCGTCTTGCCAATTACTGCCTAAGTAATTTAATGCTTCCTTCGCTAGCTTATCAATGGAATCCAGAGCTTCACCTGAGGATGCCGCAAAGGGTGTCGTATCCAAAATATTCTTAATCCCGTTTTGAAAATCATCGACATATTTAGGAAATTGTTTTATTAAGTCCTGTGCCTGATCTTGGATGACCGGTACGAGTCTCGCACCTCCAAAGAAAAGCAAACCAAAAATCACCACATACGTAAGCACAATGCTGAGGGTACGGGAAAGCCCCTTTTTACTCAAGAAGTTGACCACGGGGTTCAGTAAATAATAAAGCAATAATGCGAAGACCATCGGCGGCAGAACTGTCGTAATGATGACCACGATCGGTCTAAAAATAAAGGAAACAGTATTCAATAAATAGATGGCTAGAGAACTTAAAATAACCAGCCCGATAAGGTAATACGATGTTTTACCGCCAAAAAATTGGATAATCTTCGAGGGTTTTTCTTTTTCCATAAAATGGACCTCCTCCTTTAACTTCCAGTATACCGAATGTCTGTAAAACTGTATACTTTCAGAATTTTTGAAAAAAAGGTAAGAAGGTGGGATAATTTACAGGAATTGAAGAAAAATAATGCAAAGAAAGAGTGAATTTTTTGACTGAAGCAAAAACCTGTCGGGAATCTCGTGTGATTCAGACCCACCGAATTTTCCCTTTTGATTTGAATCCTTTTGGCTATTTATTTGGGGGAAAGTTAATGACGTTGATCGATGATGCCGCGTCTATTTCCATTTCTCGCCATTGTCGCAGAGGGGCAGTAACAGCATCCCTAGACAATCTGAATTTTCTAAAACCTCTTCATGCCAATCATTCCGTTTGTGTGAAGTGCTATGTGTCCGGAACACACAATAAGTCGATGGAGGTCTTTGTGAAGGTCATCGGCGAAGATCTCGCGACTGGAGATCGCTATTTAGCAGCTACTTGCTTTACCACCTTTGTCGCAGTACCTTCTCACATGAATGAAGAGACGGAATTTACAGTTCCAAAGGTCCTCCCAGAAACAGAGGAGGAAAAAATGGTGTGTGGAGGCTATGAAAAACGTCGAAACCATCGATTGAAGGAACGAGATGATTATAAAAACTTCGCGGCGCTGCTATCGACGGACTTGCCTTGGTCAGATGAGGGAACTGGGGATTAAAGTATAACTGCGTGTCAAAGAGTAGGAAGAATTGAGTTTTCTTAACTAATAAATTCAATCATACACTTTATAATAACAGAATAATCGTAAAGGAACCTTCTGAGTGAGCGACTCGGAAGGTTCTTTCTTTTAACTATTCACTTGGTTCCACATGGACATCCGTCTCGAAAACCTGAAATTTATCCCGCAGTAGATTTTCGATCTGATCAGCGACATCATGGCTTTCTTTGACGGTTAGCTCTGGTCGCATAGTCACGGTGACATCAAGATAAATGTTGGAGCCATAGCTTCGCCCTTTGATGTTTTTGACTGATTGGACTTGTTGGATGTGGCGGATGGCCTCATTGAATTGATCTAATTCCTCTTGATCGAAGCCGTCAGATAAGGTAAAGACGCTTTCTTTAAAAATATCGATCGCCGTTTTTAAAATCAGCAGCGCGACAACAATGGCCGCGACGCTATCGAGCCATCCTAGATTAAAGGACGCGGCAAAAACAGCGATAGCAGTACCGATACTTGTCCAGGCATCGCTGCGATTGTCCTTTGCGGCAGCCAGCAGACCAGGACTTTTAACTTCCTCCGACAACCGTTTATTGAAGAAATAGACACCATACATAATAACAGCAGAAACGAGTCCAACAATGGCTGCAGTTATATCGGGGGATTCCATCTTCTTGTTGATTACAGAAAGGATGGAGCTGTAGAGAACCTGCAGACCGACTAGCAGCATAATAAAAGAAGTCACTAAACTTGCGACATTCTCTGCCTTCCAATGTCCATAGCGATGCTCCGCGTCCGCAGGCTTCTGTGAGATACGAAGGCCGATTAAAACTGCGACGGAAGCGAGTATGTCTGTAAAGTTATTCAGACCGTCAGCACGCAGGGCTTCTGAGTTCGCCATATTACCAACGATCAGCTTCATTGCAGAAACGAGGATGTAGGCAGCGATACTAATGATTGCACCAAGTTCTGCTTTTTTTAATTGTTCATAACGGTTATTTACCATAGTTTTTTACACCCCAAAAATTAAAATGTTTTATCACTATACACGTTATTTGATAGAGAAAACAAGGGTTTTTGCAAACTGTAATTATTTTGGGGCAACTAAAAACACAACCCGATTTCACCTGATAAAACCTGTTAGGGAAGCTAATTTTATTCCTAAGGATTCCTATGTTAGGAAGTTGGACAAGCCCATTCTTTATCGTAAAGATGGCCTTTAATTGATTGTGATTGAGACTTTTTCGTCATTTTTCATAAATAATTCGTCAAATAAATGTAAATTTTTTTTATTTAATCCATTGACAATGATTAGGTACCGAAGTATACTGGATTCAAGTTAAAAGGTTAGGTACCTAAAATATAGGTGCCGAATCAAAAGGAGGAAGACTAGCGATGAGTGAGTATACAAAAGAATTATTAAAGCGATTATCCTATGTAGGCAGCGCCAGTCGTCGTTTAATGGATGTTGGCAATTGTCAGAAAAGCGCGCCCACGCAGCAGTTGGTTTTAGATATTTTAGCAGAAGAAGACGGAGTGACGTCTGGTGTTTTAGCGGAAATCTTGGATATGCGACCAAGTTCCGTTACAGAGATTTTGAATAAGCTGGAAAGTCGCGGCGAAATCGAGCGTCGAGAAGATGAACAGGATAAGCGCATCAAACGAATCTATATCACCGAAATCGGTCGTGAAAAAGCCAATGTGAATAAACCGCAGGAACGGTCAGAAGAATTTTTTGCAGGCTTAACCGACGACGAATTGCAAACCTTAGATCAATTGTTGAATAAGGTGATTGATGGGTGGAGTGAAGATTTCGGCGGTCGTCCGGAGTTTCCAAATGACCCATTTGAAGCGATCGAAGCCTTAAAAGCGATGCGCATGCAGTTTGATCCTCATATGAAGGAATTTGGTCGGATGTCGCCAGCTGATCGTCGCAAGTTAAAACGAGCATGGAAGGAACAAATGCGAAATCAATTTGGCAGAGGCGGTTTTGGTCCTGGTCCTTTTGGTCCCGGAGCTGTTGATCCACACGAAGGCCCTCAGAAAAAGGGGCCCCATGATCAGCCCGATAATAGCGATTGGGAGAATTGGTAAAGAACGACAGAAATAAGAAGGAGGTCGTTGACAATGAGAATTGAAATGGCTGAATTATTTAGCAAAGAACATACCAGCGCAGTGAAATTGCGGAAACAGGTATTAGGCGGAAAGATCGATTGGGACAAAGAAAAGAAGCTGCATGTCTTTGTCGCAATTGAAAATGAGGAAGTGGTGGGTACCGCAGCGATCCAGTTGTATCCTTTCGGTATCGCTCGTGTACGCCAAGTAGCGGTTTCACCAGCGTTTCAAGGACAACATATTGGGGACCGATTAATGACACGTGTAGAAGAATTTGCCCAAGAGCAAGGACACTTCAGAATCGTTTTAACCGGTCGCAAAACAGCTCAATTGTTTTACCTGAAGCGTGATTATCACCGAGTATTGTTCCCTTTTACAAAGCATGAGATTGAATTTTTGTGGATGACGAAAGCATTACCAGCAGTGGAAGCCCCAGTTTTTTCAGAGAATTGACGTAGTATTTGTCCGCCTCCCTGAAAAGAGAGGCTAAAGGAGGAATCCATGATGAAGGAGTTATTTGATCCAAAAAGAAAAGAAAACGAACCAAAAAAACATACTGGCAAGGAATTTGAAAAATTGCGCATTGAACTTGAAGCAAAGTCGCGATTATTTACTACCTCGCTAGGAATGATCAATTATCAAAAATACCATGATCTGTATGATTTTGGGTAAAAGAAACAGGAGAGAAGTTTTGAGGACATCACGAGATGTCTTCAAAACTTTTTTATGTATCAGCAAAACAAAAAGGAATTTCCTCGCTAAAACCGCCTCATTCCGCGTATTTTAGCAGAGAAGAACGTTGATAGCATGCTATAATGAAGGCAAGAAATGTCTTTCGGCTTGGAATAGCGAGCTATTTGAAAGGCAGGAAAATCATGCAGAAATATTTACCCACCAATAACCTGTTATTCAAAAAGATGCTGACCTCGGAAGATTCTCCGCATATTCTAAAAGCTTTTGTCAAAGATTTGTTAGGTATAGAATTCAAGACCCTGAAGCCAAAAGAAACGTACCATATAGACAGCTATAAGAAATCCTATGAAGAAACCGATATCTTTCGCACTGAGGTGGATATTTTAGCCATTGCTGATGATGGCAGTCATACGACGATCGAATGTCAGATTCAGTCGCACGCGTTTTTCCACGAGCGCTCTGTTTTCTATTTGTCAGAAGCGTTTCGTTCTCCTTTTGGCAACCAATAAGCTACAGAAGTAGAGAAGAAAAATAATTTTTCAAGCCTGCGACCAGCTTATGGTATCAATATCATAGATTTTCATCTATTTGATAAACAGGAACAAGCTTTGCAATTGTTTCGATTGTTGAACGAAGAAACCTACCGACCATTCTTGAATAAAGACAACAAGGAGCTGCTGATGCTGTGCTTTTTAAGCTTGAAAAATCCGCATATCAATAAACAAAGCGCGGTGTATCATTGGCAATATTTTTTAAAAACTGGCGAAGCAGAAATCGATGCCCCCGATTATATCCAAGAAGCCAAAAGAAAAACCGATTTCTTAGCATTGGAAAGCGAGGAAAAAGAGATGATCATGAAAATCGATAAGTCTAAAGCTATCCATGATGCAGTGTTAGCAACGGCGATAGAAGAAGCAAAGGAGCAAGGTGCAAGGTCGTGAAGAAGAACGTCGAACCCTTGCAGTTAAATTGTTGAAAACAGGACTTAGTATAGAGTAAGTTTCTGAGGTTACAGGATTGAGCATTGACTTCTTAAAAAAATTAAAGAGTGAATGAAGGTAATAGAACAGCGGACCATCTAAGTAATGAAATGGTCCGCTGTTTTATTACTACCGCGCATGCAGCCACCTATGTAAAAACTGAGAAATAAGGATAATGACGACTATTCCGATGATCGCGGACAATAATGAGTGCTGTCCGAATAACAGCCAAAGGACAATCGCGATGATTTCCAGACCAAAGATTAAGTAGTTCATAATATAGCTCCTTTTTCTGAGCAGAGGGACATCACATGTGAGCATCGTTTTTCTTTTTTTCAGCCTTCAGATCATCGTAAATGAAAATATTTTTGATAATCCGAAGAATCGGTCGAATCGTTAGAAAGATCGAGCCCGCTAAATAGAAGTACATGCCGATTCGATCAGGAATGGATGTCAATGCGGCCACGCTGCCGATAATGTAAAAGAACCCCGTCAGCAAATCAACTGTCAGCGAAAGAATCGTGTATCTATTTTGAAAATAAAGCCGAAATCGCTTCCCCTGAATCTCAATATCTTCTTCAAGAGCCGCCTCGACTTCATGGGCTTTTCGTTCTATTTTTGGCATGTCAGTTATCAAACCCTTCAAGATTTTTTAGTAATTGATCATTGTACTATCAATTCAGTGAAAGAGTAACTATTCTGCCTATTAAAACAGAAGGTACGTAAAAGAATCCTGAAGCAACCTTGAAACTTACATGCGTTGCTAAACTTTAGTGACACATAGATGAAAACAACCTCAACAAATGTGGGTCTTTAAGAAGCTGTCTTTTCCCAAGCGTATTTTATTATTCATGGAAAACGAGAGAGTAAATGAAGAGGCGTCGAGACATAAAGGCAAATTTTTCCTATTTCGTATTACTTATTTGTTTTGTCTCGCAAAATAACATAAGATTGTCACAATAGTGTTTCTTTTGAATACTATATCTGTTATTTTGAATGTAGGGAAATTCGTTTTCTTCGTTTATAGAAGCACTTTGCGAGTAAAAAATAGAATAAAATTCAATCAGCTGCTAGGAAAAAGGTGAGATTCCTTTACAGTCCCTTTCTACTGTGATGCATAAAGCAAAGTCAGACACTACTGTTGATTGATAAAAACAAGCAATATCAGGGTCGTTTGTTTCAACAGTAGTTTTAGGACGCCCGATAAAATTGGGTGTCTTTTTTTTTAGAATTTAAGGGGGATTGACGCATGAAAAGAAGAAATTTGGTTTTTGCATTATTATTGAGCTTGCTGTTATTTAGCGGATGCGATTCAAAACAAGCGGGGTCAACGGATACGTCTCAATCAACAGAAAAGGTCGCAGCCAGCAGCGAGGAATCAGCGGCAAAGACGAGCATTACCTTGCTGGACGGGGAAAAAGAACTGTCGAAAAAAGACCTGTCATTTAAGGATGGCGATTCCTTGTTTGACGTGCTAAAGGAAAATTATTCGATTGAAGATGATGAAGGGATGATCACCGCGATTGATGGACACGCGCAGGATGCCAAAAACAATAAATACTGGGTATTCACGATCAATGATGAACAGGTAAATGTAGGAGCAAAAGACGCGAAGTTGAAGAATGGCGATCGTGTGGTGTTCAAGCTTGAACAATTCTAGTCGAAGCATCTATTCCACCTTTTCATTAGGTGTGAAGGAATTAAGTCTGCTGTCTATGATGGTTGCCTTGTGTGTGGTTAGCCGGACTTTTTTTCAGTTTATCGTGAATGTGCAGCCGGTTACCGCGATCCTATTGATCATCACTATTTACTGGGGATCCTATCAAGGCTTGATCGTCAGCATTCTATCTATTCTTATTACCAATTTTTACATGGGGATGGGCGTTTGGACGATCGCTCAGGTCGCTACGTACTTCTTGCTTATTTTGCTAACGAGTTTGCTAAAAAGAGTTCCTAAGTTTAAGGCGAGTATCCTTTTACAAGCTATTTATGCTGGAATCACTGGGTTGCTTTTTGGGTTCTTTATTTCACTAATTCAAGCCCCGTTTCTTGGAATATCGGCTTTTCTACCTTATTATTTAGCAGGCATTCCGGTGGATTTGATGCACGCTGTTGGGAATATCGTCTTCTATCTACTGCTAACCCCTGTTATGAAGCGCTTGTTGGTCCAAACCATTCAGAGGTGGCGGAGGGAAAGTAAACATCATGGATAAACGCATTGAGTCTTTTTAAGGCTCAATGCGTTTTCTTTTTGATGAACAAATCTTGAGAAAGGAAATTTTCATTTTTTGTCGAAGGCTCCTTCAATGTTCAAAAAAGAGTTCAAAAAATTGATCAAATGACCTACGCTTAATTTATTTGAGAAGGGCAGAATTTAGTTTTGGGAATGGTTCTGTGATTGGGGTGGTCCTTCTTTGTTTCGATGCTTCTTTCCACGAAGCCAAGACAGTAGACGCTGGCGTGTCCTTGTGTTTTCGGCAGAAAGCAGCGGCGGCTGAAGATACTCTGGAGGGAACGCAGGCTCGGCACAGGCAGTATTGTCTTTAAATGATGTGTGTTCATGTTTTAGTATTGTTGGTTCTATTAATGAATGTTGGCGAATTAGCTTGTCTGCGGGTGCTTTTGCTGTCTCCACAACGGTATTTTGTACGTGTTCAGCTGGTGTTCGCTGAGCTGTGTTCGTGCCTCTGCACAGGGACTCGGAGTCGTCTGTAATTTTATAGGCTTCATTGGTAGTATCAAAAATCTCAGTTTCTTTGGTAGTAATGATCTTGGCTGTCACCACGGAATCAAATAGTTTTACGCCATTTTCTTCAAAAATATCCAACGTCGTTAAGAGTTCGCAAGCTTCTTTGATCACTGGCATTGGCAGATCATTCTTTAGATTGTTATATTTCCAGTCATGTGTTGCGCCCAGACCGTTGGTAAAGGTCGCCACTAAATCCTGTCTCATAGCCTTAGTTTCCTTTCTCAAATTTTTTTTGCGTAGGTGATCTTCTATCAAGGTTCATTTGTTTCATCGGGACGGACTTTTGAGATTAAGGAACGGACAAGAGACACGGCTTTTTCACCAAAGTTACGGACTAAGAAGGTTCTCATTTTTAATGCTTGCCACTCAGGTGCCATGAAGTAATCTTGAAAGTAGTAGAAGAAGCGCTTCATGGTACGAGTAGCTTTCGTATTCATAAAAATCTCACGGACAAGATCTTTTAGAATGAAGGCAAACTCTTCCGCACCCAGCTGGTGCCGTATTTTCAAAGTGAGAATGTATTTAATCGTTAGGCTGCTGTTTTGTGTACTGTAGTAATACTCTTTGATACGTTTTTCTAGGGTTGTTGATTTCAAATGGAACAACTGGCGGTACGAAAGGGTTTGTTCATTCATGGGATATTGTCCTCCTTTTTCTTTAGTAGAGGGTGGCGGCTAAGCCGCGCCTCCTCAAGTTAATCAATTAAAAAATAATTGTTTCGACAGTTTCGACGTACTTGGCGCTAACGACTTCGTTATACAACTTTTCGCCGTCCTTATTGAACAAATGTAGCAACGTCATTTTTTCTAAGATACTACGAACATCCTCTGGCGCTTTGCCATCTCCTGGATTTGGGTAGCTCCAGGTTTGCGAACGTCCGCTACTGGTTTTAAAGATCGATACAAGTTTTTTCATCTAGTTTCCTCCTAATTTTTGGTCACGCGAGATTGGCTGGTGATGATCACGCCATCTAACAAGGTGCCGTCTTGGTCTAATTCCGTCATGATTTCCCCTAGTTTGATGATTTCTGCTTCTTCAGGGTTTTCCACAACGTTTGAAAAAGTGACTTTCTTTAATTTTTCCACTCCTGGGATAGACAAGTGGACTTGTAGTTTGGTGCTTAGTTTTTGGATCATGTTCATTCCTCCATGTTTTGATTTTTGTTCCGGCCGGTGACTTAACGATAAGGCACAAAACAAAACTAGGTCAAAACCGCGAAAATTACATTTAGGGGTCAATTTTGCAGGGGCAGCGACTAATTTTTTTTGAAGAATCCTGATTTCATCGTCTTTTGAAAAGCAGAAGCGCCAAATACCCTGCAAAATTCAGGGCCAAATGCAGAATTCGGCACTTTGACAACGAAGAGGGGTGTATGCTTAGTCGGTGGATGTTAATTTAGCAATGTTTTTCGTGTGAAAGGACCTGGGAAAATTTTTGAAGATCAAGAAAATAGGGAGTTGCTTTCCATTCAGCTTAATATTTTCTTAATAGTTAATGAACCACAAAAAATCGCTGAACTACAAAAGTTCAGCGATTTCTTCATCAATGATTAAGTCGGTAATAAAATTCATTTTCAGTAAGGTATGAACACTTTCAGCCTTTTCTTTTCCAGTTGCAACGATCGCGACACGAGGAATCTTTTGAATATCCTTCAGCTCAATGCCTAGGAGACGTTGAGAGAAGCCTTTTTTTAACGGAGTGCCGTCCGCAGTAAAAATCGTACTGCCAATATCTCCGATCGCGTGCTCTCTTTTTAGAAGCTCGGCCTCTTCCTCTGAAATATATTTCAATTTTTTATAGGTAGAGGAGCGGATCGGGTCACTGACACCAAGGATGGCGAGATCTACTTTCTTTCCTTCTTCGATCACGTCCTTGATTAGCTCTGTGTGAAGCAACGTTTTCTTCATTTCTAAGGTATCCGCAATTGCAGGTGCGTAAAAATAAGAAACATCGCACTTGTATTTTTCAGATAGGATAAAGGCTAAATGATTCGAATGGAACCGCACTTCTGAGAGTCCGATCCCTCCGATTAATGGGGTAATTTTTAAATGGGCCAGATTTAGCAGATTGGCCTGTTCGACATATTCATAAAGAGTGGAGCCCCAGCCGATTCCTAACTTATCGATGGATTCCAGCATCGGTTCGATCAGATCGACACAGAGCTTTCCGGCTGCGGCCTTCATATTTTTCTGTGATTTTGCGGCGATCTTAATGTTCTTCAGTCCGTACTTTTCCAGCAGTCGTTCCTGCAGCTTCAGTAGATGCAGTTCACTGTGTTGGATCGTTATTTTCACGACGCCTTTTTCTTTGGCTTCATGCAGCAAAGAAGCGACGGTGGGGCGTGAAATACTCAATTTTTTTGCGATGTCACTTTGTGTGGCTTCCTCTTCGTAATACATCACAACAGCCTTTAACATTAAATCCTCTCTATCTAGCATTTCCGTAAACCTCCTCGTCCATCACGTAACATATGTTCCGATACGAAATTTTTTATATCAAATGATATCTCTAAATGTCATTGACTTTTCTACTTAATGATACTACACTTTTTACAAAAGTAAATACTGATTTACAAATGTAAAAAAGGAGAGGGTTCTTTTGTTAGTAAACTCGAAAGAAATGCTGCTACAGGCAAGTAAAGAAGGCTATGCAGTACCTGCAACAAACTTTATCGACCTGGATTCTGCTCGGACGTTTGTCACTGTGGCGGAAAAATTAAATAAACCATTGATGCTGCCATTCGCACAAGCCCACAAAGAGTTAATCTCGTTGGAGGAGGCTGCGCTAATCGGCAAGTATCTGGCTGAAAAGGTTTCTGTCCCAGTAGTTTTACACTTAGATCATGGCGAAGATTTTGATTTCATTAAACGCGCGATTGACTTGGGCTTTACTTCTGTCATGATCGACGCTTCGAAGGAAAGCTTAGAGGACAATATCAAGATCACTAAAAAAGTCGTGGAATACGCCCATCAAAAGAATGTGACAGTGGAAGCGGAATTAGGCCATGTAGGTGCTGGCACGAATTATGAAAACCACGAAACCACCGATTCGATCTATACAGAGGTCAAAGATGTGCAACGCTTTATCAAAGAGACGGACGTCGATTCCTTAGCCATCTCAATTGGAACCGCTCACGGCGCGTACAAGGGGACTCCCGTCTTGAACTTCGATCGCTTAGCGGAGATTAAAGAAATAACGGATGTACCATTGGTGCTGCACGGCGGCTCTTCATCCGGCAATACGAATTTGAATCGTTGCGCCTTAAACGGTATTGCGAAGATCAATATTTTTACCGATTTCCTTAACGCGGCCTATAAAAAGAACATGGATAGTAAGCCAAAAGATTATTTAGAAATGAAACGGCTTTCGAACGAAGCGATGGCGGAGACGTTAGCGTCCTGCTATAAAGTTTTTGCGACAAAGAGTGTAAATTAAAAAAAGAGGTGAAAAGAAATGACCCACAAAATTAAATCCCCATTTTTCGTCTTCAATCCAAAATCCTATCTCTATGGGGAGGAATTAGTAGCATTAGCCAAACGCGCCGATGAGCTAGCGGTGAAGCATCCCGAATGCTCCATTCTGGTAACGGTTCCTTTCGCAGATATCGCTGCGGTGAAGAACGCCACCGAAAATATCATCGTTACGGCGCAGCATATGGACGGGATTTATCCTGGGCGAGGCATCGGGCATGTCCTGCCTGAGTCCATCTATCATGCAGGAGCACGGGCGGTCTTCTTAAATCATGCCGAACGTCCGATGACCGTTGCTGCATTAGCGCAATCAATCAAACGAGCAAAAGAGCTAGGCATTCAAACCATCGTCTGCGCAGATTCAATCTCCGAGGCAAAAGCTGTAGCTGTTATGGGGGCAGAGGTCATTTTATGCGAACCAACAGAGCTGATTGGTACAGGAAAAACCAGCGACAGCAGCTATATTGAACAAACAAATCAAGCGATTAAAGAAATCGATGACACGATTTTAGTGATGCAGGCAGCAGGAATCAGTAAAGCGGAGGATGTCTATCGCACGATTGAATTAGGCGCCGATGGAACAGGCTGTACCAGTGGAATTACCAATGCCGATTCCCCAGCAGAGATGCTGACGGATATGGTGGAAGCCTTAGTAAAAGCCTATAAAGAAAGAGGTTAAAAAAATGACAGTAAAACATGAACAACTATCCCTTGACACTCAAGCAGGGAAAGTCACGTATTTAGATATCACGCTGCAGCTAAGAAAAGCCATCAAACAATCAGGAATCAAAGATGGTTTTTGTGCGATTACCACTCCGCATACGACCTGTTCAGTGATTTTCGAAGAATATGTACACGATAAAGACTGGAAAGGCGACGAATTCCTGCAAGTCGATCAGAATCGAATCTTAGATAAGTTAGTCCCAAGACAATACACAGAATCGGACTACTTATATCCCGGACCAGCCCACGTGGAATTCTTAAAGGACTTGGCCGCAAAAGACCCAAATTACTTGCCAGACCCAGTCTCTATTTTAAACGCCGATGCCCACATCAAAGGATCTCTATTTGGCGCCAGCGAAACAGTGATCATCAAAGATGGTGAACCATTAATCGGTTCGGTCGGCTATATGTATTTTGTTGATTGGGATCAAAATCGCGAACGGACACGGACCTGTAATTTAATGATTATGGGGGAATAAGTCTTATTGAGGAGCACTGATGGTAAATTGCTGTCAGTGTTTTTTTTGCGTACTCGTTATTAGGTGATTGTTCAAGCAACATTGTAGACCGCCACGAATACACGTATACTAATGGTTAAAAGAAAAGTGTCGGTAACAAAGGAGCCACGAAAAGAAGTGGGGAGAATGAAAAGCAATGTTGGAGGAAAAAATTTTTATTGAGGTCAATGGGACTCAACAGGGAATGTTCTCACAAAGTAAACAGACAGAAAATCCGGTCTTACTATTCTTGCACGGAGGTCCCGGTTCACCTGAGATTGCCTTTACTCAGGATTATCCGACAGGGTTAGAAGAAATATTTACCGTTTGCTGGTGGGAGCAACGAGGCAGCGGGATATCTTATCAAAAAGATACCACAAAAGAAAAAATGACAATCGAGCAAATGATTGCCGATACACTTGTGGTAACAGACTATTTAAGAGAGCGCTTTTCTAGGGAGAAAATCTATTTAATAGGGCATTCCTGGGGAACCCTGCTTGGCATGTTGACTGCTCAAAGAAGACCAGAATTATTTCAAGCCTACATTGGGATCGGCCAAATGAGTCATCAGCTAGAATCAGAACGGCTAGCGTATTCATACATGCTGGATGAATATCGGAAGAATAAGCATCAAAAAATGATCAAAAAGCTCGAAAAATTTTCCATCGATCAGGGTGGAGAAGTGTCTACTGCGTACATTTCTGCAAGGAGCGCAGGGATGATGAAGCTGGGAGTTGGTTTCATGCGCAATTGCCGATCAAGTATGAAAATTGGCAGCATGCTAATGCGGTTCAAAGGGTACGCATTGAGGGAAAAGGTTCAATTTATGCGGGGCAACTCCTTTGCGTTAAACTGTTTATGGGATGAGATCATGACTATTGATCTAGCCAAAGAGGTACCTGAATTAGCGATTCCAGTCTATATTCTCCATGGCCGTTTTGATTACCAAGTCTCCTACGCCCTTGCCCAAAAATACGCTCAGAAGCTTAAAGCGCCAATGGTTGGTTTCTATACCTTTAATCATTCCGCTCACAGTCCTTGTTTTGAAGAAGCAGAGAAAATGTGCAAAATTTTGCGGGAAGACGTTTTACAAAATCGGATCACGTTAGCGGATCCTCTTTAGCGTGCCATTGAGCTGATAGCAGAGATTGAAGATTTATCAAGCAAAAGGAGAGCCCGGGTATGTCTAAAGTAAAAACAGCAGGACAGAAACGATTGACAATACATAGATGACTGTCTATATTATAAACATAGATGATCATCTATGTAAGGAGGAACACGAATGAACTATGATGAAATGTCTAAAACGCTAAAGGCACTTGCTGATCCGAAACGTCTTAAAATCGTTGATCTTTTGTCTTGTGGTAGTTTATGCGCTTGCGATATCTTGGATCATTTTGATTTTACTCAACCAACCCTATCACATCATATGAAGGTGTTGGAAAAAGCTGGTGTTGTCCTCGTGACTAAAGAGGGAACGTGGCACCATTATCAATTGACGGATCGTTTTGTTGATCAATTTATGGGTTCAATGATGCAATTATTTTCAGCAAAAGAGGATTGCATTTGTAAAAAAATAAACTGTGATTGTAAAGGAGAGAAAAATGATGAAAAAATTGGAACTATTTGAACCAGCAATGTGCTGTTCAACAGGGATTTGCGGTCCCTCTGTGGATGAGGAGTTGTTGATGGTCACTTCAGTGTTTGAAACATTTGAAGGGTTGGATTCAATCGACGTGTCACGTCATAATTTAACCAGTGATCCGGATGCGTTTGTGAACAATCCTACAATATTGAAATTACTTCAAGAAAAAGGGAATGATATTTTACCTGTAACCCTGCTAGATGGAAAAATTGTCAAAGAAGGCTCATATCCTAGCTTAGAAGAATTTGGAAAATACGGAGATGTGCATTTTGTGACTCAACCAGCAAACAATACAGGCGGGTGCTGTGGTGGAAACAGCGGAAATGAAGGCTGTTGCTAATGGCCTTCTCCAAAACAAACGAAGGAGGAGATGGCATGCGCCAATACATTCCCCAAAAATTGGGATTAACTAAATATCTGTTTTACACTGGAAAAGGCGGTGTCGGAAAAACAACGACGGCCTGTGCCACAGCGACTTCATTGGCGCAAGAAGGCAATCAGGTCATGTTGGTTAGTACCGATCCGGCTTCAAACCTGCAGGATGTCTTTCAAACCACTTTAACCAATAAACCGACAGCGATTGAAGGAATAGATCATTTGAAGGTAGCGAACTTTGATCCAATAACTGCTGCTGAAGAGTATAAGGAAAGTGTTATTGGTCCCTATCGTGGGCTTCTTCCTGATAGCGCTTTACTAAATATGGAAGAACAGCTTTCAGGCTCTTGTACCGTGGAGATTGCGGCGTTTAACGAATTTGCTAACTTTTTGACTGATGGAGAAGTTGCAGATCAGTTCGATTATGTCATTTTTGATACGGCACCGACTGGCCATACATTAAGAATGCTCCAATTGCCTTCTGCTTGGAATAATTTTCTTGATGAAAACACGACAGGCGTTTCCTGCTTAGGTCAGTTATCCGGGTTAGGTGATAAAAAGGACATGTATGAAAAAGCTGTCGAAACCTTGAGCGATGCTGCCCAAACGACCTTGATCTTAGTTGCTCGTCCGCAATCTGCTCCTTTGATTGAAGCAGAGCGTGCATCAGAAGAATTGTTGAAATTAGGCATTAAAAATCAAAAGTTAGTTATCAATGGCTTATTAGAATCTCATGATGACGCTATTTCCCAAGAGATTTATAGAGAGCAGCAGAATGATTTGAGTACTATGCCAGACGCGTTAACTAAATTCGAAACCTACTACATCCCCCTTAGACCATATAATGTCACAGGGATAGAGAAGCTCCAATTGCTATTAAAGGATCAGCAGCCTGCTATTGTGGAAGAAGAGCAAGAACATGCTGAATTCCGTAATTTGGATGCAATTGTCGACGCGTTTATTCATACAAATAAAAAAATCATTTTTACCATGGGGAAAGGCGGAGTAGGCAAGACCACGATCGCCATCAAAATTGCTGAGAAGTTCGCACAATCAGGCAAGAATGTTCATTTGGCTACGACGGATCCAGCCGATCATCTGAATCTATTTTTATCAAAGGATTTACCTATTTCAATTAGTCACATTGATGAAGAAAAGGAACTAGCAGCCTATAAAGAGGAAGTGCTTACCAAAGCTCGTGAGACAATGAAAGCAGATGATGTTGCCTACGTTGAAGAAGATCTACGCTCGCCTTGTACACAGGAAATTGCAGTATTCCGAGCATTTGCGGAAATTGTAGACAAAGCGGAAAATGAAGTGGTTGTAATTGACACAGCGCCAACAGGACATACCTTACTTTTACTAAACTCTACTCAAAGCTATGCAAAGGAAGTTGAAAGAAGCTCTGGAGAAGTTCCCATCGCCATTCAAAAATTATTACCGCGACTTCAGAACAAAGAAGAAACGGAAGTATTGATGGTCACCTTACCAGAAACAACGCCTGTCTATGAATCAATGAGGTTGGATGAAGATTTGGAGCGTGCCAAAATTGCCCATACCTGGTGGCTAGTGAACCAAAGCATGCTGGCAACGAATACGCAAAATGCTATTTTGAAAGCCCGTTCCTTCAATGAATTGGAATGGATCGAAAAAGTTTCAGATCTTTCAAAAGGAAAATTCGCTGTTGAAGAATGGCAACCAAACTTTAGCCCATTAAGGGTATAATTTTTAGCCTATACATAGACGTTTGTCTATATATAGGTTTCTTGATGACGAGTAATTAAATGGAGGAAAGCAGTAATGAAAAAAATTTATTTCTTGTGTACGGGTAATTCTTGCCGCAGTCAGATAGCGGAAGGGTACGCGCGCAAACTTTTGCCGAAATCAGATTTTGAGATCAGAAGTGCAGGGATTGAAACCCATGGCTTAAACCCTAGAGCCGTAAAGGTAATGGCTGAAGATGGAATTGATATTTCTAATCAGACATCTGATTTGATAGATATGGATTATTTTGCAAAGGCAGACTTGATCATCACCCTTTGTGGAGATGCAAAGGATAAATGCCCGACCATACCTAAGGATGCTGCCCATGAGCACTGGGACTTGAAAGACCCAGCGCAAGCCACTGGTTCTGAAGAAGAAATTCTATCTGAATTTAGGAGAACGAGGGATCTAATTAGAGGAAAGATTATTAGTATGGGTTAAACTAAGTGACGCCATACGCTCGTTTTCAATAGAGGCTTGTCTGAGGAATAAAAAGTTAAGATAGTGAATTCTTAATCGGCTACATCTATTTTGTCGATTAGGATCAAAATCGCGAACGGACAGGAACCTGAAATTTTTAATGATTATGGGCGAATAAGCTTGGTTGTGGAGCACTGATGGTTTTTTACCGTCAGTGTTTTTTGTTTGAAATCCACCTGCTTTGTGAGTAGTTCAAAAGAATTTTTAGCCTTGTAAAAAGACCTCTCAAAAGGGAAGAATAGCGATTGGATTATCGGATTTTGAATTTTTATTGTTAAAGGAT
>ERZ786685.127-NODE-127-length-16183-cov-6.212922_pt1 | contig 16183 bp, 14 predicted proteins | sample MGYA00433075_ERZ786685 | MGnify/ENA primary metagenome ERZ786685 (study PRJEB29978, sample SAMEA3491273) | human gut metagenome | biome: ENVO:mammalia-associated habitat; material: ENVO:feces | place: Bangladesh | collected 2010-04-07 ...
AAAAATGTTTTTTTGCTGATATACTAAATGTGTATGATGAAATTCTAAGGAGGGATTGTCGTGAGTTTCTTTAACTACAAGGGAAAGAACGTTTTTTATGAGACAATCGGAGAAGGAAAACCACTTGTTTTTTTGCACGGAAACACCTCATCATCCAAATCATTTACTCCCATGCTACCCCTCTATAAAAATTTTAAGGTTATTTTGATTGATTTTTTAGGCTATGGGCGCTCGGATCGTCTGAACAAATTTCCTGCTGAACTCTGGAAGGATGAGGCACGTCAAACCATTGCTCTTTTGGAACATCTAGACATTAAAGACGCGAATTTAGTCGGTACATGCGGAGGTGCTTGGGTGGCGATCAACGCGGCATTTCTCAGACCAGACCTTGTCGCTACAGTGACTGCTGATAGCTTTCACGGTCGCAGCTTCCCTGAAGATTTTGACGAAGCCCTATTGGCTGAACATTCATCGACCATCGAGGATCCTGAATCCTCACAATTTTATCACTGGTGTATTGGGGAGGATTGGAAGGATGTTGTAAAACGAGATATCGACTGTATGTGGCGATTCATTATTTCTAGAAGAGAATTATTTTTCGATTCATTAAAAATTTTGCAGGCACCCTTACTCATGACCGCAACCAAAAAAGACGAAACTATTCGTCCAAATATCGAAAGAGAGTACCAGGCGATCGTCGGAGAAGTCAGCCACGGACAATTCAAACTGTTCGAAAAGCCTGGACACCCTGCGATTGAAACTAGTGCTGAGGAGGTTGCTGAGACCATTGATCAATTTATTGCTCAGTATAGTTAAGGTTTCTTCACAGCCACAAAGAACAGCCATGTGAATCGTTTTCTCCATGATAAGAAACGTCGAATGAACTCATTTATTCGGCTGCAGCTCTATCAGGGAAATGAAAGCGGTTCTTTTTTTGCTATACTTATATGAAAATGGATAGGAGGAATTTACATGAGCTTTTTCAATTATGAGGATAAAAAAGTGTATTACGAAATCGTTGGGGAGGGAACACCGCTTTTGTTAATCCACGGAAATACCTCGTCTTCAAAATTATTCACACAGCTGTTACCTTTATACGCGAGTTTTCAAGTCATTTTGATCGACTTTTTAGTAGGCTATGGTCAATCGGATCGAAGAGAAGTTTTTCCGACAGAACTTTGGAAAGATGAAGCACACCAGACAGTAGCCTTATTGGAACACTTAAAGCTCGGAAAAGTTCACCTGGTAGGAACCAGCGGTGGCGCATGGGTGGCGGTCAATGTCGCATTACTTCGACCTGATCTAGTTGCCACAGTAACTGCTGATAGTTTTGATGGACGAAGCTTGCATGAAGGTTTTGGCGAAAAACTTGTCGCTGAGCATTCCACCGTAGCAAATGATCCTGAAACTTCTCAAGTCTATGAATGGTTTATCGGAGAGGATTGGCGGACCGTTGTAGAAAAAGACACGGATTCGCTGCTGCGTTTGATCGAATCAAAGAAACCTTTATTTTTTAAATCTTTAAGTTCTCTAGATTGCCCGTTACTGCTAACCGGAACCGAGAAAGATGGCTTGATTCGTAAGAATATCGCGGAGGAGTACCAGGCGATTGTGAGTGAAGTACCCAATGCTCAATTCAAGCTATTTGAAAATCCTGGACACCCAGCCATTGGAACCAATGCGGAAGAAGTGGCAGAGACAATCCGAAAATTTATTTCAGAAAATAGTTGACGAAGAACTCATTCCCAGTTATTGTTTAGTAAACAATCGAGGTGAACAATAATGGTAGGAATTCGAGATGTGGCTAGACGTGCTGGAGTTAGTCCTGGGGCGGTTTCAAGAGTATTGAACAATGATCCTACGCTCTCTGTTGCCGAATCGACCAAAGAGCGAATCTATCAGGCGATTAAAGAGCTGAACTATGATATTGACAAAAGAAAATACGTCAAACGACGCCTGCCATCGATCGGTGTCATCACTACGACCAGTCGGCAAAAGGAGTTAGACGATCCTTATTTCAATGCTCTACGCATCGGTTTAGAGCAGGAAGCACGACGACTACATTTAGGGATGAATCGTGTATATAATCTAGAGGACAATCCAAAAACTTGGCAGGATTTCGACAAGCTCGGAGCAATCATTATTGTAGGAACTGTTTCAGAGACGGCTGTTCGACGCCTGAGTGAGCAAAATAAAAATATCATTGTGGTGGACAATCCTGAGATCAACCAAGAGGTAGATATGGTGTATGCTGACTTTGAGCGAATGACTAAACGAGTGCTCCAGCTTTTTTATGAGAAGGGGCATCGCCGAATCGGCTATATCGGAGGGTTTAACATTGATATTGATGAAAAGGGTGAAAAAATCTATAGTGATAATGAAAAACGCTATCGGGCATATCAAGAATTTATGACTGCCAACGGCTTAAAAAAGCAGGCGAAATTAGGGCTTTGGGAACCACTTGAAGGAAAGAGAATGATGGATGAATGGCTAGAATCAGAGGAAGAATTGCCAACAGCACTTCTGGTCGGCAGCGATCCTTTATCTGTAGGTGTCTATCGTTCATTGCAGTCAGCAACTATCTCAGTGGGAACTGAGATTGAGATAGCTAGCTTTGACGATATCGAGATTGCGGAGTTTTTAACCCCAAGTTTGACCACTGTTCATATCAGCGCACAGGAAATCGCGAAAGCCGCAGTTCGGTTAGCAAAAGAGCGAATTGATGGGGAAAGACAGGAACCGGTCATTATGACTTTTCCTTCAAAATTGGTCGTGCGTGAAAGTTTTATCCCAAAATAATAGTAAACGAGAGAGCTTTGAAAAAAGTTCTCTTTTTTTTGAAATTTCTCTTGACATAATTGTTTAGTAAACATTATAAGGTAAACAACAAGTCAAGGGAGGAACTACTATGAAACAAAGTTATGTAGAATTTGATAAAGATACAGAAGTTTTTCATTTACGCAACAATGAAATCTCTTACATTCTGAAGGTTGAAGAGGACGGCGTCTTAAATCACTTATACTTCGGGAAGGCTATTCAACATTACAGCGGCAACAAAACCTACTTACGCAGAGATCGAGGTTTTTCTGGCAATGTACCGGGCAATGCTGAAAGGGCTTACTCGAAAGACACATTGCCGCAAGAATACTCCAGTCACGGTTCCATGGATTATCGTTTACCAGCTACCATCATTCGCCGAGAAAACGGATCGAACTTGCATGATTTCCGCTTTTCTGATTATCGGATCGAAGCCGGCAAACCAGAACTCGAAGGACTGCCACACTCTTATGTACGAAATGAAGAGGAGTCTACTACTCTAATCGTGATTTTAAAAGATCGGGATCAAGAAATCTATCTAGAGTTGGCCTATACGATTTATCATGAGCGACCAGTGATTACTCGCTCGGTCAAAGTTCTAAATAGAACCAGAGAATCGATCGTTCTAGAGAAAATCGCTTCGATGCAGACGGATCTGACGAACAGCGGTATTTACGATGAAGTCATCTCGTTGCCTGGTGCCCATTTAAGAGAACGCCAGATCCATCGCGAACCCATCCATTCTGGTATCCAGAGCTTCGAAAGCCGCCGCGGCGCATCTAGTCATCACATGAACAGCTTCATCGCTTTAGTGAACCATGATACAAATGAAATCAGCGGTCCAGCGATTGGAATACATCTCGTTTATTCCGGTAATCATGCCTTTCAATTGGAAAAAGATCAGATTGATCAAGTGAGAGTCCTGGCCGGAATCAATGATTACAATTTTTCATGGTCGCTTTCTCCAGGCGAGGTTTTTCAAACACCAGAAGTCATTATGGCTTATTCTGATCAAGGGTTAAACGGTATGAGCGGCAGTCTTCATCATTTATTGCGTGAAAGAGTCGCCCGAGGGATGCATCAGTTCAAAGAACGCCCCATTTTAGTAAACAATTGGGAAGCAACCTATTTCGATTTTGACAGTCAAAAAATTGAACAGATTGTTGACGAAGCAGCGGAATTAGGCATTGAAATGTTTGTGTTGGATGATGGTTGGTTCGGACATCGTGACTCAGATAATTCCTCATTGGGAGACTGGTTTGAATATGAGGGCAAGCTAAAAAATGGGATCAAAGGCATCGCAGACTATGTTCATCAGAAGGGGATGCAGTTCGGTCTTTGGTTTGAACCGGAAATGATTTCTATTGATTCCCAGCTTTATAAAGAGCATCCAGATTACTTGATGCAAGAGCCAAATCGTACACCATCTGCTTCTCGTGATCAGCATCTCTTAGATATGGGACGCCAGGAAGTTCGGCAAGCAATCGAAAAACAACTTTGCGCAATTTTAGATGAGATCCCCATTGATTACGTAAAATGGGATATGAATCGTAGTTTATCAGATGTCTACTCAATCCAATGTTCAGCGGAAAATCAAGGAGAAACCGCGCATCGCCACATTTTAGGCGTCTATGAATTATTGGAGCATCTAGTAAATCGCTATCCAAAAATTTTATGGGAAGGCTGCTCTGGCGGCGGCGGGCGATTCGATGCTGGGTTCCTTTATTACATGCCCCAGTCTTGGCCAACAGATAATACCGATGCCGTCGAGCGTTTGAAAATTCAGTATGGGACGAGCTTAGCTTATCCAATCTCATCCATGACCGCTCATGTTTCTGCTGTACCAAATCACCAAACGGGACGAATCACCTCCTTGAAAACAAGGGGAGATGTCGCTATGAGTGGCGTCTTTGGCTACGAATTAGACCTGACGGAAATGACTGAAAAGGAAAAAGTGATTGTGAAGGAACAAGTTCAACAATACCAAGCCATTCGGCCACTGGTCCAGTTCGGAGAGTTTTATCGCTTGAATAGTCCTTTTGAGGGAAATTTAACCGCTTGGATGTTTGTTTCACCAGACAAAACAGAGGCATTGGTCATGATGGCTCGCACTTTAGCCTCTGCCCAACCCGTTTTCCATGAAGTCTTTTTAACTGGTTTAGAGACAACGGCTCGCTATCAAGAACAGAAAACAGGTCAATTTTATTTTGGGGATGAACTAATGACCCTTGGTGTAAACGTTCCAGATTTTTATGGAGACTTCCAAACAACACTGCTCCATTTAAAGAAAGTGTAGGAGGAAAAAAACATGATTAACAAAAATAGTTTTATGACTCGTTTGTCCATATTGTCAATCTCACTTTTATTAACAAGTGCTTTGTCCATCAACGGGGCATTGCCGCAGATGCGAGCAGCTCTTTCCATGACAACCACTCAAGTCGAACTGGTCGCGACCTTACCTGCATTGGCAGTCGTAGTATTTGTCGTTCTTTCCAGCTTCATCGCCGAAAAAATCGGAACCAAACGAACCGTCCAGCTAGGGTTGATCCTAGTTGGGGTCGGTGGGGGAGTCGCTCCCTTGTTTCTAAACAGCTATGTTCCTATCCTAATCAGTCGATTTGTCTTAGGGGCGGGATTCGGTCTATTCAATTCACTTGCTGTTTCCATTATTAATCTGCTTTTTCAAGAAGAGCCAGAAGAGCGCGCAGCCTTACTAGGATATCGCGGCGCAGCAGAAAACATCGGCAATGCCGGGCTGACACTATTAGCAGGAGCATTATTATCCTTCGGCTGGAGATTTTCCTTCAGCGTGTATCTTATTGCTTTCCCGATCTTGCTGCTATTTACTCTTTTTGTTCCAGAAATTAAGGAGACAAAAAAAACAAGCACCAGTAAAAAAGGCGAGCTTAAACTTTCTGTCTATTTGTTAGCGCTTTTTGCCTTGTTTTTAGTAATGACCTTTGTGGCGATCGGTGTTCGTTTTCCTACAATGGTCACGAATATCAAAGGAGCCACTTACAATGCCTCAACCTTCTTAGCAGTAATGCCTATCATTGGAATCGTCACTGGTTCATTATTTGGCTTTTTCAATCGGCTGTTAGGAGAGAAGTGTTTATATCTTGGCTTGGTTTTATTAGCTTTGGCTACTTTTCTGATCGCTATTTCCGAAACAAATTTTGCGTTATTGCTAATTGGCTACTTTATCAGTGGGATTCCCGGTAGTTTGATCTTTCCATTCATTTACAATTCGTTAAATCTATATGCATCACCAGCAAGAATGACCGCCGCGACCTCCATTATTTTAATCGGCTGCAATCTAGGAAATTTTATTGCACCATTCGGCTTAAGTACCTTGCAATTTCTCTCTGGTTCATCGGATCTTTTCGCGCCATTCAAACTATTAAGTATCCTAATCGTCATTATCCTAGCAGGTATTTTTCTCAAAAAAAAGTATCCCTTGCAACATAAAGTTATGCATGGAGGAAAAAATCTTGACTGATAAACTTTTGCGGAACCAAATGGATTCAGGTGAGACTTACTATGAAACCAGCGAATTGAAGAAGGAACAGGCTTTTTACCGTGACTTGCTTTTCCAATTCAATCATACTTTACCAAGCAAAACACAAAAAAAGGGGACACTTTTAGACAAACTTTTAGGCAGCTTCGGTGAAGGTTCCTATATTGAACAACCATTTCACGCTAACTGGGGAAAGAATACGTATATTGGAAAGAATGTCTATGCGAATTTCGGTTTATCGCTCGTAGACGATACAAAAATCGAGATCCACGACGATGTCATGATCGGTCCCAACGTCACACTTTGTGCCGGGACTCATCCGCTATCACCAGAACTTCGCCTAAAAAAAGCCCAATACAATTTGCCTATAACGATTGAAAAAAACGTCTGGCTCGGTGCGGGAGTGATCCTTTTACCAGGTGTCACGATCGGTGCAAATACAGTCATTGGCGCCGGCAGTCTCGTCACAAAAGATCTTCCCAAAAATGTTGTTGCTTTTGGTACGCCGTGTGAGGTAGTTAAGCCAATTGAATAGCTCGTCAAAGATAGATTCGGATGGATCTATCTTTTTTTATAAAATCAACGCCGGGCATATTCATAGATTTAAAAAGCTGGAGTACGTTAGAATGGTTTTATCAACAGAAAGAAGGACGCTTATGAATACTCAGGATCTAATAGAAGAATATCTCCTAGATAAAAAGAGCCGAGTAAAATTATCAATTCTTCAATTTTTAGCAGACAATCCTTTTTATATAACCCGTGAGTACTTAGCAGAACATTTCGAAATGTCCTCACTTAATTTTTCCCTGTACCTCAAAGAGTTGGAGAAGGACCTTTTGTCGCTGGAATTAAGCACCCAGCCACTTTTAAAAAGAAACCACTTCATCCGAACCAATCTTCCTTATAAGGATTTAGCGGAGTATTACTATCGTTTGCTTGTTGACTACTGTGAACAATCAACGAACTATAATATTCTCATTTCTTTATTACGAAAAGACACAAACTCTGTCTTGAGTATCAGTGAGAATACAAATTTCAGTGTTTCCTATATTTATTCGCGAATGAAAGCCATCAATGCGTTTCTTTTTTACTATGGGATCAAGGTCGATTTTTCAAAGCCGGGGAAGAAAACCATCGAAGGCAATGAGCTGCAGCTACATTACTGCATCATTGATATTTATTGGAATATCCATTCCAATATTGACATTCATTTCAATGCTGCTGTTTGTCAACGCGTCCTGCCGACTTTAAACCTTTACGTTAAAGAGGAAGCCATCCAAAACCTGGAAAAGGGCATGTTGGATAAGTTGTATATATTGATTGATCTATGCTTGAAAAATTTCCCAATCAACTCATTAGATGTTATTCGAACACAGCTTCAAGCTCTGCCAATTTCTGAGTTGTTTTCTCACGCATATTTTGACATTCTAAAACCTGAAGCTCCTGTAAGTAGTGAGCTACATACGATCATCAATACACTCTCCCGATTGCTCATCTCAAAGACGGAGACGAGTGAGATCAATCTTATTCAATACGAGCTGCTGTTAAAAATGAACATTCCTCATTTTAATTATGCAAAAGATTTACTTGAAAGCTTTGTTCAGCAATTTGACTTAGTAATTCCTGAAAACGATAAAATTATTTATACACTTAACTTTTTTAGAAATCAAATTTACTTCGAGGTATTAACCGAGAATCAGCCTAATACCATGATGGCGAGCTATAGTATCTATGACGAAAAAGCGCAAAACGATGTAAAAAATAAAATTAAACAGTTCTATCAAACATTCAAGCACCAAAAAAAGACCGATTATCCGTTCATCCTGTATCAAAAACAACAATGGCTGTTGGAGGATCTAATCCACATTTATGATCGGTACAGTAAAAAGAAAAGAATCATCATCGGTGTGAATTTTACTCGAGATTACTATATTAATGATGATCTCTGTTCTCAAATAGAGCAGCATTTCGGAACAGAGAACGTTTTTTTAAAGAAAAAGGTCATGAAAAGCTGTGACATTATTATTAGCGACTGTCTAATCAGTGATCTACCTGAAAAAACAAAAATTATCTACCTGATCGATGGTGACATTACTTCAAAAAAAATCAAACATATGTTTCGTCAGCTATCTGATCATCTTTTTGATTTACACCAAGAGTAGCTTGTAGGTTTTCTACTATTTACTCTTTTTTTCTATTAAAATAGCAGAATCCATCTGCCAACTTCTTCTTTATTATAGAAAAAAACAAAGGAGGAGAAAACTGATGGTAACTATTTTACTTGGAAACTCATGCACCTCATGTCGAAAAACGAAGGCGTGGTTTCAGGCATACGATATCCCATTTTCAGAAAGAAATATCGATCATGAGCCTTTAACAAAGGAAGAGCTAAAACAATTAATCACACTTTGTCCCAACGGTGTTGATAAGATCATTTCCAGAAAATCAAAAATATATCAGAAGCTGAACATTGATTTTGAGGAGCTTTCCTTTAACCAATTGCTTGTGCTCCTAAATCAGTATCCAAAGTTGGTCAAGCGTCCGATTATTTATGACGATAAGAAAATACAAATCGGCTTTAACGAAGAGGAGATACGTACGCTGCTGCCACAGGAGATCAAACAGAGGACCAGAAATTACTTGTACAAGGTAAATACAACGATGCTTTATGAAGATTTGCTAGCTCTACAGAAAACTGAATATTTTTCATGATAAGAACCTACATATGCAGTAATAGGTTGAGGCATCTTCCATAAAAATAAATTAGGCTGGAAGTCTACAATACTTTCAGCCTAATTTTTATGCTTAAAACTCTTATTCTAGATTCGCATGAAACTGCCATAAGGAAGGCAAATCAATTTTTTTCTCATCAACAATCATTAAAGCTATAGTATCACCAACTAACAGCAAGGATTGTTCAAACAGGCTAGTCATTGGTTGTATTGAAAGTTTCTCTTGCGATTCTCTCTTCCCAGAAGCCGGAATTCTCACAAATACGTCTGTGTATTGTGCCATAGAACTAGCTGGATTTATTCCTAGATGTGCGACTTTTGCGTGGAATTTTTTCGCCTTTGAAGCAATAAACAATGGAAATCCTGTTTCTCCACTTCCCGATCCAACAATGAGTAAGTCTTTATCAGTAATTGCCGGCTCGGTGATTTGTCCAACAACAACTGTATCATAACCTAGATGGTTCAACCTTTTCGCGATCGCTTGTAAAGATAATAAAACTCGACCTACACCAACAAAAAAATTCGTTCTGCCTGATCAATACTATCCATTAACTCTTGAACTTGTGAAGAATCCACCTGATCTAAAACATTTGATAATTCATGTATTATTTTTTTTTCATAAACAGTAAACATATGGACAAGCTCCTTATAGATTAATTTTTTAAAAGTCGTTTACTTTCTACGTCGACTGACGCTGAAGAGTGTTCTTTTTTCAGCTGATTGCGATACCAGATAAAGACTACGATATATGCGGCAATACCGATAATTGCTATTCCTAGTTTTGACAGATCAAAAGTCTTGAAACCTTGACCAAGAAATACAGCAATCATTTTTTCAATTGGATTCGAATCAATTGATGTAAATAATTGTCCTTTATCTAATCCTGCTGGAAAATTATTCATTGCAATAGAAGCCGAGGTAATAAAGCTTGCAACCATCGTGGCTGACCAGAGGTAAATAGGAATAAGAATGGTACCAATCAATGTCATTCGAATCACGCGTCCTCCAGTAACAATAAGTAAGGCGGGAGTTAAAACGGTCATTAATATACCACCCAAGGGCATAACCTTGTTTCCAGGTAAAACCATCGCAACGATCAACAAGATAGGTGCCAAAATATTTACTACTGCCCAAACCTCAGCTCTTGAAGCCACAATCGGCCAGTCTATTGCAATTAGAAGTTTTCTACCACGAAGTCGTTTACCCATCATTTTTTGAACACCATTCGACAAGGGTTCAATAGCAGGCCCAAACCATCCTCCAACGAGTCCAAATAACTCCAATGCCACACCTCCAGTAAAAGCAAGGGAGAATATCTCTGCGACAGATTGTTTTCCAAGGATACCGATAAAGACACCTAAATAAGAGCCGATAGCGAATTTACTTCCCCAAAATCCAATTTTTTTGTTCAGTGTTTCAGCATCAAAATCATACTTATCGATGAAAGGTAAGAAGATGTCAATTAATCGGTTAATAATCATAGCAAAAGGAGCGATCAGAAAACTCGGATGTGCGGTTGTTGTGATATTCACATCATCGTAGTCCAATAATTTATTAATCGCCGGCTTCATTGCATCAGCATTCAATAGCATCATGACATAAATGAAAAGAACGAAAAATGATGTAAGTACAATATTTTTAGAATAGTAATTGATTAAAAGCCCAATGATGGAAATATTCCAAATATTGAATAAATCGACATTTAATGTTTCAGTTGCCTTCATTATGAGCATGAGAATATTCAAAACGATACAAATAAAGGCAAAATAGAGAGTATAGATGGAGCCCCACGTGATTACCGCAAGAGGAGCCCAACCTAAATCAGTGATAGACAATGCGATGCCAGTGGAAGATACAAAATTATTCAGTGCTGGTCCAAAAGCTTCAGTTAGCAAAGAAATAATGGCGCTCATCCCCGTTAACGCGACGGCCATTCGCAATCCACCTTCAATTGCTTTAGGAATCGGAGCTTTGAAAGCGATTGCCAAAATGGTTAAAACAATAAACATCATTGCTGCGCCACCTAGACCAATAAAAGAGTTGAACAACATATCTAAGGTATCAATCATTTAAATTTACCTCCAAAATCAAATTTGTAATTGTTTACGTAATCGGTTACGTTGGTTGTGGCCTGAGTGTATCATCATCCGTCAAAATTGACAAGAGCGTTTTCAAAAGAAAAAAAATTTATGCTATAATACGAGGAAGGTAATCTCTAGAAAGAATAGTGATATATAGGGATTTATCTCATGTGCTGAATGCTGAAAAAAAATTCAAAAAATATTTATCTGAGTTTTAGCACGTTGACAAATTTTAAAATAGCGTTATCATAATTACGTAATCGTTTACGGAGGTTGAAATGGCAACAATAAAAGATATTGCAAAAATGGCAGGTGTTTCAACTGCTACAGTTTCTAGAATTATTAATGGTAAGGGTGAAGCAAAAAAAGAAACGATTGAACGTGTAATGAAATTAGTAGATGAATTGGATTATCAACCAAATCGATTAGCTAAATCATTGTCACAGGGAAAATCTGACTTAATTGGCATTATGGTTCCTAACTTGAAAAATCCGTTTTTCGGAGAGCTAGTAACTTGTATTGAAGAAACTGCAACTAAATATGGTTTACAAATTCTTTTGTGTGATACCAACGATAGTCGAGAAAAGGTGGAGTATTTTTTAGACGCAATTGCGGACAATTACGCCTTTGGGGCAGTTATCTGTACATTACAGGTAACTGAAAAGGATCTAGAAAAATTACAAAATCGCGGTGTTCATACAGTAACTGTTGATCGTTCCTATTTTAATCATGCGTATTCCTCCGTCAATATCAACCAACTAAATGGTGCCTTCTTGGCGACAAATCATTTAATTGACGCAGGGGCTAGAGATATTCTTTTTGTCACAGGGCCTGATGACGACGTCCTATCGATTGAAAGAGAGAAAGGTTATCGAATGGCTCTAAAATCAAAAAAGTTAGCCGAGAATCATATCCTATACGGAGATTATTCTTTAGAATCTGGCTTTAAACTAATGAAAAAAGCGATTCGAGAATTTGCAAAAATCGACGGTGTTTATGCTGCGAATGATTTAATGGCCATCGGAGCTCTACGTGCATGCTTGGATCTCAATATTTCAGTTCCTGAAGAGATAAAAATCATTGGAAACGATAATCTGATGATCGATGACTACATTGAACCCAAACTAACAAGCATATCACAAAAGAATGAAGTTGTTAGCGAACTAGTTATTAAAGAACTATTAGCTCTAAGAAATGATAATGCCAAGCCAAAAAAACAAATGCTTGAACCTACCTTGGTAATTCGTAAAACCACATAAACGAATAAAGCGAGGGAATACAATGAAATATGATGTTGTAGTAATGGGTAGTATCAATATGGACATTCTAGTTTTTGTCAACGATTTTCCAAATTTCAGTGAAAACGTTGTTGCAAAAGGAATGGTCACACAAGCTGGAGGAAAAGGCGCTAATCAAGCAGTTGCTGTGGCGAAACAGGGAGTAACACACGCTTTTCTGGGTGCTATTGGAAACGATGATTTTGGCACTCAAATGAAAAGAATTTTGTCTGATAAGGGAGTAGACATCAGTCACTTAATTATTAAGAAAGATGTGCCCACTGGTGCTGCTGTTGGGATCGTTGATCACACAGGAGAGAATACATTTTTGGGCTCATTAGCTGCAAATATGGCAATAACCTCTGTTGAAATTAAAAATAGCTTCGAAAGCATTGAAGGAAACATTTTTTTATTACAAATGGAAACAAGCAAAGAGTCCATTTTGACTGCTTTAGAGGCAGCGAAAAATAAAAACATGTATATAATTTTAGATCCAGCTCCAGAAGGCTGTTTCTTTGAAGAAGCTTTGGGTTATGCAGACTTGGTCACTCCAAACAGTCATGAAACTGAAAAAATTACGGGAATCAAGGTTGAATCAATTGAAGATGCAAAAAAAGCTGCAAAGATTATAGCTGACAAGGGTGTGCCAAACGTCATTGTAAAAATGGGGAGCAAAGGTAGCTTACTGTTTGAGAGTAAAAAAGATCACTACACCTTTGTAGAGGCCAAAAAAGTAAAAACGATAGATACAGTTGGGGCTGGAGATACATTTGCTGGTGTATTAGCCTCAGTATTATCCGAAAATCCAGAGAGCCTTCATTATGCAATGAAAGTTGCGACTCAAGCCTCAGCGCTAAAAGTCTCAAGAGAGGGTGGACAGGATGCCATTCCAACAAGAAAAGAACTCATGCAATTCGATTATTAAAAAGAAGTATAGTACTTTTTTTGGAGGAATAATGAAATGACTAAACTGCTATGCCCCTCAATGATGTGTGCCAATTATGAAAATCTGAAAGACGAGGTTAGAAAGCTGGACGATGCTGAAGTAGATATTTTCCACATGGACATCATGGATGGTTTATTTGTTCCAAACTTCGCGCTTGGACTTGAAGACTTCAAAGTGGTTCGTAAAAATACTAAAAAGCTGGTCGATGCTCACTTAATGATTACAAACCCCAATGACTACGTAGAAATGTTCGCTGACATGGGAGCCGATATTATCTATATACACCCAGAAACAGATAAATTTCCAATTCAAACGATTGAAAAGATCAAGAGTAAAGGAAAATTGCCTGGATTAGCAATAAATCCTGAAACATCAATAGAAATGGTTAAAGAACTGTTTCCCTTGATTGATTATTTACTAGTAATGACAGTGCCGGCAGGTTTTTCTGGTCAGAAATTTTTGGATTTTGTTTTGACCAAAATCGAAGGACTTACTGAATATAAGAAAAAATTTAGTTTCAAATTAATTGTTGATGGCGCTGTTTCATCTGAAAAGATTCCTATTTTGAGTAAAAGTGGTGTAGATGGTTTCGTTTTAGGAACATCTGCTTTATTTAACAAAGAAGAGGAATACTCCACATTGATTCGTAACTTAAAATCCTTGTAAGCACAATGATAAAAGCAACTTAAGCATCCATTGAATCAACAGTAAAAATTCAAAAAAGCCGATGAAATGACTCTCGTTGTCATTTCATCGGCTTTTCATATCTTCAAATTCTCATTACGTCCACAAATCATCGATAACTGATCGTTTCTCTTTTTTTACGATATGGGTATAGATTTCTGTGGCTGAGGTGCCTCGCTGGCCTAAGATTTCACTGACGGTTTTTAGGTTTTTCGTCTTTCTGAAGGCCATGGTGCCGACGCTGTGGCGCAGCTTGTGAGGGGTCGTTCGCTTCCCGAAAGCGGTGGAATATTTGTCGATCATCTTTTCAATCGAGCCGCCTTCCATTCGTTTCGCCACATTTTTATGCTTGGTTAGAAAAAGAGCGGGGATGGAATCATCCGCATTATACAAACTCTTTCTTTGATCGACATATTCCTGAATGTAATCAATAAAGATAGGAGAGATCATCGCATGGTCCATTGTGTCACCTTTGCGTTGAACTTGAATATACAAGCCATCATAGTTCAAGTCGTTAACATTTGTATTCACCAGCTCAGATAAACGTATGCCTGATCCAAGAAACAAAGCCAAAATCGCCGTATCTCGGATACGATTTTTTTCATAAGCGGTCTTGGCTTGGCGTGAAGTCAGCGTATTCCCATATTCAGCATAGACATACTCGACAAAATCAATCGCGTCGGAATCAAGGTAGAGCATTTTCTCAATTTTATCCTTTCGCACCGCATCAGAGGCATCAACGCCGCCATTTTCGATATTAATCATAATATTTCTTCGCAGCATGGGACGGATGACATATTGACCGGTTTGCTCATCAAACTCCTCAATTTCTTCATTTGATAAATATTTAAAGAGGGAACGAAGGGCGGTAATACTTCGTTGCACCGTAACCTTCAATCGATGGGTATTTCTTTCACTCAAGGGGGCTTGAGAAACGTCCGTCTCTGATTTTCCTTCAAATGTCCGTTTAGGGGATTGATTTAAAAAGGACTTGTACAACACAATTTTATCTTTGTTTAATCGTTCAAAATCTTCCAAGCGAATCTCAGAAATATCATTTACACGAATGATTTGCTCGGAAGAGAGCCAGCTAAGAAATCTACGATATTCCTTTGAATATTCGTACAACGTATTCGTTGAGCGGGGAATAGCTTCCAAATATAAGAGGTACCTTTGGATAAAGTCCGGCAGCTTTTCGAATTCTTTTTCGTAGCGTTCTCTCAATAATTCTCGACTCATTCGATTCAGTCCTTTCATTTTTTAGTAGGAGAGGGAACTCAACCTCTAACTATACTATAATTGGTATATACCAATTTGTCAAATATAAAATAACCAATATATGACAATGATACGAGGGGATAGCTATAGAATAAAGTTTATATATTACTGAAAAATGGTTCTTTTTGTAAAGCATAAGATATAGAGAGCAATCATAAAATAACGATAATAAAATGATAGGAGAGGAGCTTTCAAATTTTATTTCAGCAAACCAAATACAATTCGAAACTTTATCTTATTTAAATTAGATCATTTTCTAAATTGATTTAGGCTTGAACGGATTGATTTTAAAGGAAATATCGACACATCAGAGATGTTTTATTAATTATTCGAGGTTTCATTTGGGCGTAATTTAGTATGAACGTGCTTAAACTCGAATCATAATAAAAATGTGCTACACATTAAAATCAGGCTAAAAAAGCTCAAATCAGCCATATTTTACTAATCCTGGTACAATAATTTTTATGCTTTCGGGAAAATAGATATTGTTACGAAAACATAATTTCTTCTTGTTCGACGTCTTCAGCCATCAGATCCGCCATTCTTGTGTCGATCTTCCAAACTAACTTCATCTCATACAAAATCAATTAAATGAACATGTAGTTATGCGCCAGTTGTTACTAGATTCAATTCTCATGTCTTATTAACCTAGTTTGGGGCTAATTCATTGTCAATCGTCGTTCTGTGATCAACTGGTGCACATGATCGTACAACGAATCATCTGAACTCGTTTCAGATTGCTTCAACTGATCATTCATTATTCATTTAATTGCTGCTTAATGTTAAAAATCATTTCTTCTATTAAATAAAAAATGATTCGTGCTCTAAAAATTAAAGTCAAATTTTTCTAC
>ERZ786685.142-NODE-142-length-14746-cov-15.555034_pt1 | contig 14746 bp, 17 predicted proteins | sample MGYA00433075_ERZ786685 | MGnify/ENA primary metagenome ERZ786685 (study PRJEB29978, sample SAMEA3491273) | human gut metagenome | biome: ENVO:mammalia-associated habitat; material: ENVO:feces | place: Bangladesh | collected 2010-04-07 ...
AATGAAGGCGAAGTATTCGATTGTAGAAATGATCAGAGAGGCAACGCCAGTAGAGGTTGATCATTGCAAGCTAGTCTATTGTGGGTGCGGCCGTTGGAAAGATGTTCATATACAAGAAAACATCAGAAAATACGTTTAGTTTGTTTTAGTTTGGAGGTGATTTTATGAAACTTACTAATAGGCATAATAAGGCTATAGAATTGCTGTTCGAAGGCTCTTTAAAGCGGATTGAAATCGCTGAAGAACTAAAGATAAGCGAACAGACACTTTACAATTGGTTAAAAGACGAAGATTTCACTCATGCTTATGATGAATATGTAAAAACTATCATGGGTAAGTCATCTGGTAAAGCGTTGAATACAATGTTGAAGCTTTTAGCAGCCAGATCAGAAATGGTTCGTTTTAATGCAGCTAAAGATATTCTTGATCGTGGTGGATTCGCTCCTGTTGATAAGAAGGAGATTACTTCAATTGAGCCGCCTGTATTTGAGGATGACATTAGTGGTGAGCCAGATGGTTAAACTATCTGAGTATTTGCCAAAAGCTTTTCATAGTACGTGGAGAGCAGCAATTGATCCAGAAATTCTTCATATTGTTGAAAAAGGCGGTCGTGGTTCAGGTAAATCTTCTGATATTGCGCATGTAATCATACAATTAATCATGAGGTATCCAGTCAACGCGGTTGCTATTAGATTCATCGATAACACAATTGAATTATCAGTTTTTGAACAGTTGAAGTGGGCAATCGAAGAACAAGGGGTAACGAGCTATTTCAAGATCAATAAAAGTCCAATGAGAATTACCTATCTGCCCAGAGGGAACTATATTACCTTTCGGGGTGCACAGAATCCAGAACGGATAAAATCTTTGAAAGATAGCAGATTTCCATTCGCAATAGCTTGGATAGAAGAATTAGCAGAGTTTAAAACAGAAGAAGATGTAACGACCATTACAAACTCCCTTTTACGTGGAGAGCTTGCAGATGGTCTTTTTTATAAGTTCTTTTACAGCTACAACCCTCCGAAGAGAAAACAAAGTTGGGTAAATAAAAAATACGAGACTAGTTTTCAACCAAAAAATACGTATGTCCACCATACAACATATAAAGACAATCCCTTTATAGCTAAAGCCTTTATAGAAGAGGCAGAAGCAACAAAAGAACGTAATTCGAGGCGTTATGATTGGGAGTATTTAGGCAAAGCCATCGGTTCAGGTGTTGTTCCGTTCGATAATCTTCAAGTAGAACCAGGAAGTATTACGGATGAGATGGTTGCGAACTTTGACAACATCAGAAATGGTCTCGATTTCGGATATGCTACTGATCCACTAGCGTTCGTTCGTTGGCATTATGACAAAAAGAAAAATGGGATTTACGCTATTGATGAAATGTACGGCGTGAAGATTAGTAACCGTGAAATCGCAAAAATGTTACATGTAAGAGGCTATCAAAACGATGAGATATTCTCAGACTCCGCCGAGCCGAAAAGTAATGCAGAACTGAAAAATGAGCATGGTATCAAGCGTGTTCGAGGCGTGAAAAAAGGTCCTGACAGTGTTGAATACGGCGAGCAGTGGTTAGACGACTTGGATTTTATCTGCATCGATCCACAACGCACGCCAAACATTGCAAAAGAATTCGAGAATATCGATTATCAAACTGATCGCGACGGTAATCCGAAGCCGCGGCTAGAAGACAAAGACAATCATACGATCGACGCTACTCGATATGCGTTTAACGAAGACATGTGGGCGAAACGTAAGTCGAATGTATCGAAAGAAACCCGCCAAATAATCAAGAGGATGTTTTAAGGAGAGTGAACAATGGATAAGGTAAATGAATTTGAGCACGGTATTGATTCAAATACGAAAGACGGCGTGAATATCAATTACGTTACTTTCCCGATTGAATCGAACCTACATTATCGCTTTTCGTCTGCGGAAGATTTGCTGGATGATTTAGACACATTGGCTGCAATGATTATGGATCATTATCAAAATCAAGTTCCGAGGCTTGAAGTGCTAGACGAATATAGCAAGGCTCGTAACACGAATATTCTACGTAATCAACGACGTAAAGAAAAAGAGAAAGCCGATCATCGTGCTGCGCATAACTTTGGCAAGATTATTTATACGTTTGATGTTGGTTACAATACAGGAAATCCAATCAAGGTTGAGATTGAAGACGAAACGAGTCAGCAAGCGATTGATGAGTTCAATACAAATAACGATATTGATGGCTTAAATAGCGAACTATGGTTAGACGTTGACAAATACGGTCGAGCCTACGAAATCCACTATCGCGATGAAGATGACGTAGATTACGTAGATTTATCTAATGTTTTTGAAACATTTGTTGTTTACGATCTGACAATGAAACGCAGGCCTATCTTAGCAATTAGATATCCAAAGGCACAGTTTAATAAAAATGCTGATAAGATGCGAATCATGCCCATTGTTTATACAGCGGATGAAACGATCTATTATCAAGAAACGAAACTAGATGCAATCAAGCTTGTTGAGGATCATCGCGAGTCGCATAGTCATAAGGAAGTTCCTGTCGTTGAATACTCAAGCAATCGCTTTAGGATGGGAATATATGAAGATGTTCTTTCTCAAATTGATTTATACGATTCGGCTCAGTCTGATACCGCTAATTACATGACGGACTTAAATGATGCTTTGTTAGTAATTAGCGGAGATATCGAAGCTACAGGTCTATCAGCCGATGACGCTGCAAAAATGAAAGATGCAAACATGTTGCTGCTTGAATCAGGTGTCGATATTAACGGAAATAAAACCGCGGTGACTGCAGGATACATCTACAAGCAATACGATGTTCAAGGCGTGGAATCGCACAAGGATCGTGTCAAAAGTGACATCTATGAAACTGCTATGGTTCCCAACTTAACCGATGAAAAGTTTTCTGGTGTGCAATCAGGCGAAGCGATGAAGTATAAACTTTTCGGCTTTCAGCAAATGACCGCGACCAAACAACGGCTCTTTAAAAAATCGCTGACGCGGCGCTATCGGTTGTTGTTCAACTTAAAGCAAGAAGTAAGTGAACTAACAAATGCTGATCTGAAAGGTTTGAAAATCAGCTTTACACCGAACTTACCAAAGGCGATCCTCGAAGAGTTGAAAGCACTAGTTGATTCTGGTGTGCAGTTCAGTCAAGAAACGTTGCTTGGTCTGGCTTCTTTCGTTGAAAGTGTGCAGGACGAGATTAACAAAGTTAAAAAAGAAGAGCCGAAAAGAACGGTTCTAGACTACGACTTCACCGGAACTAATTATTTGCAGGAAACGAAAGATAAAGCTGGTGTTGAGTAATGAACTCAAAAAATTACTGGCGTCAACGTGAGGAGCAACACATTGCACAAATGATCAAAGGCGAGCGGCAAATGAAGAAAGATATTGCTGAACGGTTCCAGATTGCTATCGACAACATTAACAAAGAAATTGATGCGAACTGGTCGAGGTTTTCAGGAAAGGAAGGTGTGTCATTATCCGAAGCGAAAAAAGCTTCAATGGAAATGGACGTTAAAGCCTTCGCTAGAAAAGCCAAGCAATATGTAAAGGATAAGGACTTCTCAAAGACCGCTAACGATGAGTTGAGGCTCTATAATGTCACAATGAGGGTCAATCGTTTAGAGTTGCTTAAATCGCAAGTTGGGCTTGAATTGATAGCCTTATCCGATGATTTAGACAAATACACCGCTGATTTATTAACTAAAGAAGGACTTGCCGAAGCAATAAGGCAAGCTGGCATTTTAGGTGAAACCATTTTCGATGGCTACAAAGATTTTGTAGAGGCTGTCGTGAATAGTTCTTTTCATTCTGCAACCTTTTCTCAACGTATTTGGGGCAATATGAATGCGTTCAAAGCTGATCTTGATAAATTATTAGTACAAACGATTACTCAAGGTAAAAACCCGCGAGACATGGCTAGAAAGCTTCGTAACCTATATGATTCGAAAAAGTATGAAGCGGAACGGCTGATGCGAACAGAATCAGCTAGAGTTCAAACAGAGATTCAAAAGCAAAGCTATAAGAAATATGATATCGAAGATTATGAGTTTATCGCTGAACCGAATGCTTGTCCGATATGCGCTACGTTAAACGGAAAAGTCTTTAAAGTTAAGGATATGTCAGCGGGAATCAACGCTTGTCCGATGCATGCAAATTGCAGATGTTCCGCTGCGCCACATGTAGAAAGAGAGTGATGAAATGCAAAATTCAGAACAATTTTTAAAAGACATCAAAGAAGTTATTGCTGACATTCAAACTGATGATCGACAACTTATTGAAAATGCAAAATTTACAATGGAACATTTCAAAACGACAGATTATATTGTTGGCGGAAAGTTCACTAAGACTGGAAGAGTTGCGAAATTTATCTTCAAGAAATCAGATGATCAATTTGAATATCTAAGCTTTGTTCAAGATGAACCTTTCACAGAGATAGAAGGAGAGTGAAAATGATGGTTTACCGGCCGAGATATCTTGATCCAAAGAGAAGAAAAGCAAAGGAAATGAAACCTACTTTAAAGAACACACGAATAGAACAGGGTAAGCTTATTTTTAACTATTCGAATGACTGGCAAGTGATCTGCACGAAGAAAATTAGAGAGTGCTATGATTCGATCGGAAAACTGAGGTGGTGGATTGGTGTTGATGGAAGAGGTGAGATATTTTGAAAGATTTCAACGAAGTGATTCTAGTGTTAGAAGTTCATAAAGGATTGGGTCATGCTTACAAAAAGGCAATCGAAACAGAGAACAGTACACAATGGAAAAAGAATCCGATCCGAAATAGTAAAGGCGATTTAATCAGCAACGAACTAAAACCTGTTTGGAATGGCAACCACGCACATGTGGGAGTTGTCGAAGGCGATGAAAAGGACGAGTTAACCATCTCGATTATTTCACATACATTACCGAATCTTTTAGAAACAGCGAGCTGGTATGAGCGGATGGGTGCGACTGTCATTTATAAAACGAACATTTAAGAAAGGGATGAACGTTATGCCATTTAGCATTAAAGGTAAAGAAATTGATACTGGAAAAATTAATGGTGAGGTTATTAGTAGTAGACCATCGACTGTGAACGAAATACTACTTGAAGCCGCAATTGAATTTCTGCATGACATTGATTCCAAAGAGATCGAGACAATCCAAATTAATTCGACAAAATACGATGATCGTTCAAAAGGGATTTCAATCGAAATTACTTATCCACCAGAACTAACTGAGTTAGAAAAACAAGTAAAAGCGGTTTGGAAACAATTCAAAGATGATATCGAAGAATGAAACCGAAAAGGCAAATAGTGCCGGTCAGGTTGGTGATCCAAAATCTCGTAAGCCGCGTGAAGGCTAAAAATTGAGTAATTAAGTCTTAGCAAACGCTGAGGCTTTTTATTTTGTCTTCTTACTGCTTACAGACGCTAAAAGAGAAAGCTGTTGCGAGTAATGGCGTAACCATTAATTTATCGGGTTGTGGCGTAACCACTTGGAGGAATACACATGAAGAAACGTTTATTAATGCCAGCATTTCCATTAAAAATGAACTTACAATTATTTGCTGAAGGCGGAGAAAGTGGTAGCGGTGATGGCGCTAGTGGAGGAGCGTCGACTAACTCACAACAAGGACAACAGTCACAAGGCGAAGACCAACAATCCACAGGTGGCGAAGGTGAGCAAGGAACTGGCAAAACATTTTCTCGTGAAGAGTTAGCAAAAATTGTGGCTGCCGAAACAAGCAAAGCTAAAGCGGCATGGGAAAAAGATTTTGAAGCAAAGCAAGAAGAAGCGAAGAAATTGGCGAAAATGAACGCTGAAGAAAAGCTGAAACATCAACTTGAGCAAAAAGAATCTGAGATCAATGAGTTGAAACGTCAACAGACTTTAAATGAGATGTCAAAAGAGGCGTCTAAAATGCTCTCTGATAACGAATTGCCCTTTGATGATGATTTACTTTCTTTAGTCGTTAGCGACGATGCAGAAGCAACGAAGAAAGCTACAAACGCAATTATCGCTTTTGCTTCGAAAATCAAGAAACAAAATGCTCGTCAAACTACACCAGGCGAGGGCGGACAGTTTGCAGCTGGCGAGTATTCAAAAAAGACTGTAGCTGATCTAGCTAAGAAAAACAGAATCATTAAATAGGAGGAAATACTAAATGAAAAACAAACGATTAATGAATATGAATTTGCAATACTTTGCTCAGACTTGGAATCCCGACAACGTAACCGTCTATGAAACAAAAGAGGGTAAAATCCCCGACAAGTACAACACGCTAATTTTGAATGAGGTAATGGAAAACTCTAAAATCATGCAATTAGCGAAATACGAAGAAATGACTGACAAGGAAAAGAAATTTGAATACTTTGCTGAAGGTCCTGGCGCATACTGGGTTGGTGAAGGTGAAAAGATCAAGACGTCTAAACCAAAATGGTTGCAAGCTACAATGGTAGCTAAAAAACTTGGCGTGATTATCCCTGTGTCTCGTGAATACTTGCATTATAAAATGTCAGATTTCTTCACAGTAATGCAACCTAAAATTGCAGAAGCTTTCTACAAAAAGTTTGATGCGGCTGCGTTACTCAACACTGACAATCCGTTTCCGCAGTCTTTAGAAGAGTCTGTAGTTGCAGCGGCTAATGTTATCAAGGGCCCTTTGACTTATGACAACATTTTGGCATTGGAAGATGCATTGGGTGAAAACGAATTTGAACCAAATGCGTTCATCTCAAATCGTAAAAACCGCACGGAATTGCGTTCTGCTGCTCAGACAGTGGGAACGAATGTTGAATTTATCTATGATCGTCCAGCGAATACGATTGACGGATTACCCGTAGTTGACTTAAAAGCATTAGAAAAAGGCAATCTTTACGCTGGAGACTTCGATTATATGTTCTACGGTATTCCGTTTAATATCTCGTTCAAAATCTCGGAAGAAGCACAACTGTCAACATTAACGAATAAAGATGGAACGCCAGTCAATTTGTTCGAACAAGAATTATTGGCTTTGCGTTGCACGATGGATGTAGGTTTCATGATCGTCAAAGACGAAGCTTTCGGAAAAATTCAACCGGCGGGGGAGTAACAGTCCCCGTTACAGGCGTTACAGTATCGCCTAAAACTTCAAGTGCAGTTGCGGGGACTGCCGGAAATAGACAGTTAACAGCCACTGTTGCGCCACAAAACGCAACTAATAAAACTGTGACATATTCGATTGCGCCAACAACAGCTGGTTTGGAAGTTTCTTCTAGCGGTAATATTACGTGGACTGAAACTGTACCTGCTGGTGAATACACGACAACAATCAAAACGGAAGATGGATCATATACGGATACTCACGTTTTGACTCTGACTGAACCGTAGGAAGGATAGATACGAATGGCAATTAAAGACGACGTTAAGAAGCTTCTAAGCGGTTCTACAGATGATAAGCTAGAAGTTATCGAGAAACGAACTAGAGAGCGCTTAGCGTCATTGCTAGGCGTTTCTGTTATACCAGATTCATTAGAGTACATTGTTTTCGATGTAACCAACAAACGTTTCAACCGGATAGGACAGGAAGGCATGCAATCTTATTCGCAAGAAGGATTATCAATGGCCTTTCCTGATTCTGACTTTTCTGAATATCGTCGAGAGATTGACGAGTTCAAGGATAAAGGAAAAGGTCTACTTGGTCCTCGAAAAGGTAAGGTGAGATTTCTATGAGGTACACTGATGAAATTACTTTCGTCAAGGAATCGTCTGAATCACATTATGACCCAGAATCTGGTGAATGGATCAATGGGGAACCTGTACAAACGTCGGCACTTGTTAATGTCACAGACTTAGGTACAGAGCGCAGTGTAAAAGTTTTCGGTGATATCCGGCAAGGGGCAAAGGTCATTCTGACAATGCCTCTTTTTTCTTTGCCTGAATTTGATCATATCGAGATTGATGGCAAGACATTCAAGGAAACCACTGCTAGAAATCCGTCAGGACGGCATAGTTTGATTGTTCAGGAGGTGGCTGCAAAGTGAAGGCTCATCTTGATATAAAAGGAATTGATCAGTTGATGAGTCATCTTAGAGATGCAACTAAAATGGACGAAGTAAAAAAAGTTGTGAGGAGAAATGGTGCTGAACTGACGAATCAAATGCAAAAAAGGGCTCAATTCAAGGGGCACTATCAAAACGGGAAATTTATCAGTCCTACCGGAGCAACTAAACGTTCAATTATCATGAAAATCCAAGAGGCGGGTTTCTCAGTCCTTGTAATGCCAAGGACTGAATATAGTCCTTATTTAGAGTTTGGCACACGGTTTATGAACGCGCAGCCTTTCGTACGTGCGGCTTTCAACTATCAGAAAGTTATATTCAAAAAAGAAATGCGGGAGTTGATGGCATGATAGTCAAACAACCAGATCAAGAACTATACGATGAAGTTTTCAAGATTTGTCAGAGCTTAGGATATGATGTTTTCACTTATCTACCACCGGATAATACACCGTATCCGTTTGTGTATATTGGCGAGTCTCAAGAACTGCCACAAGCGACTAAATCTGTTTTAGTGGGTACTGTTCAACTCAATATCCATATTTATGGATTGCATACCGAGCGCAAGCAGGTCTCAGATATGAAAGGCGCAATTCTGTGGGAACTTCGGAAACTAAGACAATCGAAAAACTTTAATTGGAAAATATCCAATAACCAAACGCAGCCACAAATGCTACAGGATACAACAACAAATACCGCTCTATGGCATTGTGTAATACCGTTAGAGATGCGGTTTTATTAATTAGGAGGTAATCAAATGGCAGTAATGCAAGGTAAAGATCGAATTTTATTAGTACGTCGTTTAGATGAGGCAGATTCAAAAGATGCTACTAAGCCGTTATATCAAATTGAGCATGAATGGGAATATTCACGTGATAATAAGTCAGAACAAACGAAAGACGGTAGTGTTCCAACTTCAGGAGGATTAGAAGTAACTCTATCACTCAAAGGATTGGCATCTCGTGATGATGAGAATTTATACATGAAAAAAGCTGTTGAAGATGGCGTAACTATGGAATTTTGGGATGTTGATCTAAAAGGCGTACAACAAGAAGGGAAATATCCAGCTGTTTACGGACGTGGAAAAGTTGGCAAATGGAAATTACCAGCAAATGTTGAGGATTTGGTTGAAATTGAAACAGAAGCAACCATCGAAGGAACTCCAAAAGACGGTTTTGCCACCGTGTCTGAATCGGTAATTAAAGAGGCACAATACGCATTCCAAGACACTACAAAAACAACTACTGAAGGTTAGACAAATAGTCTAGCCTTCTTTTTTAGGAGGAAATTATGAACTTTGATATTAATGGAAAAATCATTGATGTGAAATTTACCATTGGTGCTATTGAAGCGCTGGATCAGATGTATGAAGTCCATACCGGAGGGGCTTCTTTTGGAATGGGAATCAGTTCAGCGCTTGTTTATTTACAGCAATGTAATCCGGTCGTTCTGAGAAATATCATTATGGCTTTGCAAACAGACAATGCAAAAGTTGGCAAGTCTGAAATCGAAGCATGGCTAATAACTCAAGATATTGAAAAAATGTCGGGAGACTTAATAGCAGAGTTGGGGAAGCAGGATTTAACAAAAGCGATGATAAAAAAACTGAAAGCTCAGACACGAAAAGCAGCGAGCAAAAACTAAAAAAAAATAGTCGAGAATTCTATGAAGAATTAGCTCTAAACGCTTTTCGGTTTCTTGGTTGTCAAACATTTGAAGAAGTTAACAAAATGACTATCAGAGAATATGAGCTACGAATGCTCGCTTTCAACCTTCAGCAAGTAGACGAGGAAATGAAGCGGCACCAGCAAGCCTTTCTAAATGATGCGGTACGCGCAAAAAATAAAAAAGGCGAACCAATTTACAAACAATTTTCTGATTTTTACGACTACGAAGAAAGAATAAGCAATGTTCTTGAAGGGTCCGTATTCGAACAAGAAATACTTAATGAAGAACGCAAACGAGAACTAACACAGGTAGCTAAACGCCTTCGTGAATTCAGAGAAGGGAGGGGGACGATATAGCAGAATCATTTTCAGTTGAGGCTTACCTGAAGGCGACCGACAGCGGATTTGTCCAGACATTCAAGGATGCTCAATCTGCAGTCGAAACCTTCGAAAAAGATTCAAATAGCACGATGATGGCTGTTGGATCAACGATGCAAAGTGCCGGGAAGTCAATGACAAAACTTCTTACAGTGCCAATACTTGGTGCTGGTGTCGCCGCTGCTAAAATTGGCGGAGACTTTGAAGAGCAAATGAGTCGTGTAAAAGCGATCTCTGGGGCAACTGGCGATTCTTTTGAACAACTGAAGCAACAAGCGATCGATTTAGGTGCTAAAACGGCCTTTAGCGCGAAAGAATCCGCAGCAGGTATGGAAAACCTAGCCTCTGCAGGTTTTGATGCAAACGAGATCATGGCTGCAATGCCTGGTCTTTTAGACTTAGCAGCTGTTTCTGGTGGCGATGTGGCTTTGGCATCTGAGAATGCAGCAACAGCGTTGCGAGGATTTGGACTTGAGGCAAGTCAAGCAGGTCATGTTGCGGACGTGTTTGCACGTGCGGCAGCTGACACGAATGCTGAGGTTGCAGATATGGGAGAAGCGATGAAATATATCGCTCCAGTAGCAAATGCGATGGGAATTTCGCTTGAAGAGGCATCCGCAGCGATTGGTATCATGTCTGATGCTGGTATTAAAGGATCACAAGCAGGGACATCACTTCGCGGAGCTTTATCTCGTTTAGCAAAACCGACTGATCCAATGATCGCAAAAATGGATGAGTTAGGTTTGAGTTTCTATGATGCTGAAGGCAACATGAAATCACTGGAGCATCAAATTGGTATGTTGCAACACGCTTTCCAAGGATTAACACCGGAACAACAGCAAAACGCATTAGTGACTCTTTACGGGCAAGAATCGCTATCAGGAATGATGGCATTAATTGAAAAGGGACCAAATGCAATAAATGAATTAACTAACTCATTAAAGAATTCAAATGGTGCTGCTGATGAAATGGCTCGGACAATGCAAGACAACATGAACTCATCTATTGAACAAATGATGGGAGCTTTTGAGTCTGCTGCAATAGTAATTCAAGAAATCATGGCACCAGCAATTCGAGGTGTTGCGGATACAATTGGCGGATTAGTTGAAAAGTTCGTTAATGCACCGGAGCCTATTCAAAAAATGGCACTGGCGATCGCTGCTTTAGTAGCTGCGATTGGCCCTCTGCTTTTTGTCGGAGGATCAATGCTTGTATGGTTCGCAAAACTTAAAGTTGCGGTCGGATTCCTTTCTACTTCATTCCCAGCTTTAGGTGGGGTATTTACAGCTCTAACTGGACCGGTTGGAATAGTAATCGCGATCATTGCTGCATTAGTTGGAGCGTTTATTTTCGCTTGGAACACCAGCGAAGGTTTTCGGAATGCTGTCACAACGATTTGGGAATCTATAAAAAATACAATTTCATTTGCTGTTCAAACCGTATCAAACACGATCCAACGAATTTTTGGCGGTGTCGTTGCTTGGTGGAAAGCTAATAACGAGGAAATCGCTGCTGCAGTAAATACGATTTGGAATGGAAAAATCGGTCAATTTATTCGAAATGCTATGGGTGTGATTCAAGGCATCGTTGTTGGAGTATGGACTGCGATTAAAGGAATAACCGAAGGGATTTGGACAGCAATTTCAGCAGTGATTGAAGGTGCTTTACGAGTAATCCAAGGTTTGATCAAGTTTATTCTCGGTATACTTTCAGGGGATTGGTCGATGGCTTGGGAAGGAATGGTGGAAGCCGCGTCTGGAATTTTATATGGACTCGGCGGAATTGTTGTTGGAGCTTTAGAAGCGGTGATCGGTGTTGTTAGAGGATTTTTCTCCACCTTCAAAAATGCCGGTTGGAATCTGGTAAAAATGATTGCAGATGGAATTTGGTCAGCAATTAGTTTGCCGGCTAAGGCTATCAATGCGGTTGTTTCAAAAGTTCGTAAATATTTACCATTCTCTCCAGCCAAAGAAGGACCACTTAGCGATTTAGATAAGTTGAATTTTGGCGGAACAATCTCAACAGGGATTTACTCTGGACAGGATGAGATTAATCGCGCGATGGTATCAGTTTTAGACATTCCTGCGCTTGCCAATTTAAACGCAAGTCTAGGGGTGAAGCACACTGTCACAAGAAACGAAAACCAGTCAACGAAACAACCAGCTGTAATTAAACTTCGTTTAGGCAAGCAAGAGTTCAGTGCGTTTGTTCAGGATATTTCAGACGAACAAGGAGATGTAGCAGATCTCAACTTACTATTTTAGAAGGAGGATGAAGCGTGGAAGAATGGGAAAATCCAATGTATCAATTTAGAGACACAACGAAACGACCCGCTTACAAATCGTGGATTCCGACTTCTGCGATGATATACGGCGGTACAATGATTGAAAAAATTATTCCCGGATACCAGACGCTATTCGTGGAAGGTCGCGAAATGCTGTCACTTGATTTGGAATCCGAGAAGAAGAATGTAGGGGTTCATATATCAGCACAGCGATTACCTGAACGCTCATTGATAATACACTACAAACTAACAGAGTCTAATCCAGTTGAGTTTCAGCGAAGCTTCAAAAAGCTGATGCGAATTTTATACAAACAAGAAGATGTCGAGATTCATTTTAATGATGAACTCGACACTTTTTATTATGGCCGCTACTCTGCTGCAGAAAAAGTTCCAGGGAATACTGACAGCGTAGTTTCTAGTTACACAATTACTTGTCCAGATCCGCGAAAGTATTCAAGACAATTTGAAACAAACGGAGAAATATTCGAGTATATTCCTTACGACTCTGTTCCAGATTCAATAAGCTTTACTGCATCAAAAGACAACAGCGTCAAAGTGACGAACGGTCGACAAATAATTAGCATTTCAAATGCGGCTCTTAAAAAAGGTGATCGTGTCGAAATGTTAATCCGCGAGGGGAAAATACTGATCAACGGAGAGAACAAAACAAGAGTCCTTGATCTGACTAGCCCATTCAAAAGTTTCACTGTACGAACAGGAGAAGTTATCAAAAGTGACAACGGTACTCCTTTGATTAAGTATCGAGGGGTGTGGTTGTAGTGGAAATTCTCGATAAAGATGTCTATTTCTTTGATGACAATCAAAAACTCATCAAAGTAGTAGGTGAAGAAAATTTATTCTCGAATATTCAAGAAATGGAAATCACACCAAACAAAGAAGAATTGATCAATGATAAGTTGTCAGTTAGTACAGAATTTGATGTTGAAATTAAAGATGCAGTTTATATGGCGGTTCGTGAAAGCGAGTCGTCTTTTTCTATGTACAAAATAGCCGGGATTGCCGATCCGGGTTCATTACTGATTTTTACGGGTGTCAACTTTGGCCCCGATGAACTAGAAGGCTTCATCATCAATGATATTCGACCTGCGAATGAGTTCTTTCAAAAAACGATTCAACGAGTCATCGACTATACGTCAGGTGAGTGGCGCGTTGGTTACTTGGATTCAACTCTTCCTAAAGTATCAATGAATTTTTATTACTGCAGTGTTCGCGAAGCACTGAAAATGCTCCAAACGTTAGGTTGCGAGATTCTTTTTAAATGCAATCTTACTGGTGAAGGGATCACTGACAAGTGGATTGAAGTTCATCGGCAAATCGGTGAATACAGTAATGAACGATACGATTACGGCGATAAAGCTTTAACAATTGAAAAAGAAGTCAACCGAAGTAATCTATTTACTTCTTTAATTGGGAGAGGTAAAGGAGAAGAAGTGGGTGACGGCTATGGCCGACGCATTGAGTTTGATCAAGTCTATTGGTCAAAGTCAAAAGGTGATCCTCTCAATAAGCCAACAGGTCAGATCAATTTGGAAATTCCTGAAATGACGGAAAAATACGGTATTCCTACAAAAAATGGAAAACGTCGCAAACGTGAGAAAGTCGTTATTTTTGAAGACTGCGAGGAACCGACTGAGTTGATTCAACTTACTTATCAGGAATTAGTGAATTGCTCAAGACCGCTTGTTCAATTCAAATCGACTATTTTTGGCGCAGATAAGTTGGGTAATACTATACGCATTCATCGAGAAGATCGCGGCTATCACTATGAAACGCGAATTTTCAGCGTGAAGATTGACCGTTTAACCGGAAAAGTCGATACAGGATTAGGCGACAATTTGAATAATTCTGCAACTCGTCAAGCGTCTAACGTTCAGAACTCCTTGCAGACTCTGGATGACACTAAAATGACCTTTTATGAATCTACCGAAGTGTCCAAGTTTCAATCTGATATTATCCGAGGTGCAAAAGGCGGCTCAATCATTATGATGAATCCTTCCGATACAGGAAAAGGAACTTCAAGACAGCCTTATCAGATGGTTTGGATGAATGGTGATTCGATTGCTACTTCTAATCATTTTCTTGTAGCGAACTCTGAAGGGATAGGTTTCATTGATGGTAATTTCAATGAAGCAAATTTCAAGACTGCATGGACCATTGATGGAAACTTCAACGCAAATTATATCCAGTCTGGACGTATTAGGGCTGATATTTTTGAAACATCATTTAATGCTGTTGGCGATCAGTTAAAGCTAGTAAAAGGCGCTTTGCAGGTCGTAAACAGCAATAAAAAGATAATGGAACTGACAAAAAAGGGAATGCAGTTCTGGAGTGGTAGTAAAGAAATAGGGA